>Ga0209208_10006138_pt1 | contig 16573 bp, 13 predicted proteins | sample S1TSphfallax_3_FD_187694 | JGI IMG/M metagenome (GOLD analysis project Ga0209208, IMG submission 187694) | Host-associated microbial communities from peat moss isolated from Minnesota, USA - S1T2_Fd - Sphagnum fallax MG (SPAdes) (version 2) | ecosystem: Host-associated > Plants > Peat moss >...
ATTTATTTAGTATGGTAGGCTCTAAGAAACCTTATTCAAGAAAGTGAATGAACCATTTGTAGGTTTGGTTCACCTTAGCCATAAATCTGGAAAATATTATTGCTAACTCAATAAAGTTATACACAAATTTTTTATAATTAAACTTGATAAGAGAATGTTTTTTGCCCAAAACAGGGAATTGAATGACAAAAATGAGAATTTTTTAACACAATAAGAAAAAAAAGGTAGTGAAAATGGTTTTTTTCCTCTTAAATTGGTCTAAAATGAAGTTTGATTCCTAATTTTACTATCCACTGTTTTTTGCTCCTAAATTGGTCAAAAAAGAAGTTTGATTTGGATGGAAGTAGGATACACAAAAAGTTGAGGTTTTCGAACAAAATGATAACAAGTAGATAATATTATGGGGATATTTTAAAGAAAGTTCGATAGATTTTTTTTTGATTATTGGTGACATTAATTTTTTAAGTTGAATTATTTTCAAAATACTTGCAAGGCAATGAATTGAACTTTTGCTACTGGACTTTTCAAAGTAAATTGAAGATAGTTGAAAGTAGGGTAAAATGGGTGGTGACCAAACATTTAAATGCTCAGGGCAGGCTGGATCTAATGGGAACGCTTTGTTGTTTTTGGTGTCCTGATAAAATTTGAACCCCTCCTATTGGCACATCTAAGGCATTAAAAATTGTTAATAATAAATTAGAATTGAAAAAGTTACGACCCCCCAAAGTAGAGGGGGTAAAGAACTCAAAAAAAAACCACTGAACATTATAAATATTAGTTCCAGAACACCTAAAAAATTCCTTGTATGTTGATATGTTGTTATTAAAGTTCAAAAATGATTTATAGAACTTTAGGTGGCACTCCTATAACACTTTAAATTGTTTAAAATGAATAAAAAATAAGAAAGTTACGAGGTTTAAAAAAGGAGAGGTCCAAAGAGAAGAAAAAAGAAAAAAAACACATTTTGTAAGTTGGAAAGCTTATTCTTTTTCTTGTTATTTTTTCATTATTCCTTTTCCTTTTCACTTCATAGATGATTTCTAGAGCTTGAGTCCCATAACATTTTAAATTGCTCAAAATGAAGCACATATGATGAAGATATAAATAAATGTTTGATCATAGGCAAGTGATTAGTGATGGGTTGGTTTACCCTACTTGAAATCCATTTGCAAATATTTAAGAAAAAAAAACCTTGATTGCGATATGATGAACATTTTCATTTTTTTTTGTTTATAAAATGCTTTTGAATGACAAAAGAAATTCGAACTTGTTGAAAAGTTATGTTAGTTTTGGGGATATTTTTGAAATATTTTTAAAGTCCAAATGATATGAGAAAAAATGTGCTAAGATGATAGAAAGGCTAGAAGGGCCAATGAGAAAAGCTAAAAGTTTCAATTGTTTTGAAATGTTAAAAGTTTTAATAATGTTTTAATAATGTTTTTTGGGTATTTTTTCAAGGTAATTTTTGTTGCCCATTTTATTTTGGTTTTAATGTCCACTAGGTAGTGTGCTTCAATTGCTTCCTTGTATGCCATGCCTTTAGTAGGTATTTCTAATCATGAAATGTACCTTGTGATTATGAGCTTAGATATTGACATTTTTGGGTGTTCAAAAGTGGATGTTTAATTCAGTTGTTGGGTGCTCATTTTGGCTAACTTCATGGAAATTTTGACTAGAGATGAAATGGAAAACTAAGGTCCAAATTGATGCACAACAAGGCATAGTTTAAAATAACTTTAATGCTTAAGTATTATCCAATATGAAATGGTAAATATGGACAATAAAATCATTAATTCAATGTTTCAATGTTTTGCGCATGGCCATGACCCAATTCAAAAGCCATCATCTATTCTTTAGAAGCCTATGGCACCATATACATTAACATCTTCATCATATAATGATTAAGCCACTTATTCATTCACATTAAAAAGCATGGTAGACTAGTTAATATTGGTGCTTTTCAACTTGCCATATTAAATTATAAATAAATAAAAGAAAAAAACCTAGCAAGGGAACAAAAGAAGAAAAAAGAAAGGATCAAAGTCTAAACAAAAGACTACACATAAAAGTGCAAGATGAACAAGGGGGAATCTTAAGAGGAGAAAATAGAAAATCTAGGACCTAAACCCATCACTAATAGCACAAAACAAATCATGCAAGGTGATGTGCAAAAAACTTAGAAGCACATGAACCCTAAAAAAGGCCTCTTTTGTTGCCATAATTGCTTGATGCAAGATAGTGGTGGCTTGAATTCTTTGAAGAGCCAATGACACCTTTCGCGTATAAAAATAATGTATAATTGATAAAGGAGGACCTGCATAACCCTTCATTGACCATGCCATCTTGGCACATCACTAAAGGAAGTTATCCACTTGCTGGTGTAAACATCCAAACATTTTTATTGCTAGAAGGATGAAATCACCCTCAAGGTGTTGATTGCAATATGACACAATCTTTGCTTGAGTTGCAATCATCGTAACCACTCTTAAAAAAAAAGTGATTTGTGAATTTTTTTTTTGCATAAGTCGAATCAACAATGATGTTTATCAAAGTGTATGTACCATATACTATAAACACAGTATTCATTTGTTGTTGTGATGACTAGAGAGATGGTGTTGAGAAAACATGTGTTTGCTTGCGTGAAACATGGAACTTGACATCTCTAACAATGAAGACGAAAAAATCTTGAACCACATCGTGTGTGGCCATGCACTCTCCTCCATGAACACAATGTAATAAGTGTATCCCTGTCGAATCTATGGCTTGGTCGCATTGCATTGAGAAAAATCACAAGCTGTGGGATGGGGGAGGCCCAATTTGGTGCATAATATCAAGGAGAAAACTCCATATGGCACTTGGATAACAATTCATAATCTTCTATGGAAGAAGATTGTATTAAAGAGATTTTTTCCACGTTTTGTTTTCATGTTCCCTGTTTTGGTGTTCCTATGATATTCCCATTACATTCTCATGTTGTTCCCAAGTGTTGTTCCCATTTGTTCTCATGTTCCCATAGTCATTTCATTGCGCACCATAAATCATTCATGAAAGATTTTTAAATAATTCAATCAGTTGATGGCATTACGTTGGGTGCAGTGCCCACCTTGCCCTACCAGTATTGCCAAGGGCATCTTACCCAAGATAAAGGGCAGCCACTTGCCCATTCCATAGTGATGAATAAACTCATTGATGCATAATAGTGGACAGTGTTTGGAAAGATGCGGAGATACAACCTAGCAAGAATCTTGAATTTGCTCCCTTGATTGGGGCATTGTTAATCCAACTAATCAATTTATTTTTGGTGCACAAATTAGTCCTAGTGCAATGTGGTTCATCTTATTCAGGAAATTGCAGTCACAACAACTGAAGTGCAATGCAATCCACTGCACACTCAACAGATCACAGGCTTATCAAAGCACACATATTACACCAAAAAATACTCATGGAACCCGAACTTGACCTTACTATCATGAAGCTATTCTAAAACAATATTTTCTCCAGCTACTGATCCATATCTGATGATAATCCAGTAGAAACTAGCAGTAGGTATATGAACTCCAGAAGAAGATAGTTTTTGCTACTGAAACAAGATTTCTTCTGCTTGGTGTGACTGTGCACCGTGCAGTATGTGAACATGAAGGGTGCAAAGAGATACAAAAGTCTCTCTCAACAGCCAATCCTGAAGGGATATAAACAGATGCCCACTCCTGGGGAAGCAGATTGTCCCTCACCCATTGCCCCTGATTGATAGTACTGAAATGCCCTCACTAGTGTTCTTTTGAAAGTGCTGAAATCAAAGAAGTTCAATCCACTATAAAACCTCAAACAACAAAGGAAGTGAAGTTCAAATGCGTACTGGCTAACTATATTATCAACTGTTAGAAGTATAATAAAAGGAAGGGTTAGATGCTCTGTAGATGAAGCTCTGAACTCACATGGGATTTGTGCCTTCCAGCATTATGAATGTAATACTGGACTGCATACTCCATAACAAGACAAGCCTGCACCCGTAGACTCTTTATTGATTGTATTAAAACAACTATCAGAACCACTTGCATGATTGACATGTCCTTGAAACTAGGACTAACAGGAATGTTGACAACCAGCTGCCTTGGCACATGGCCATTGTGCTGTGTGTGTGCTCCTCACAGAATCACTAGAGGAAGGAAATGAGTTACTGTTGTGTAAGCATTCTGCAAAGGCTGCAATAAAAAAATCACACATTTTGCAATCAGCGATCATGCAATCTGTGATGAAGGAGCTGCTGGTGCAAGCACTATATGGTGCAGGCCCAAAAAAAACAATGGTGAAAAAACTTACATTGATCATTCTTGACATGTGCAGAGAGTTTTCATTAGCAGTTGTGGCTTTCAAGAACAACTTATGGGGTGCCTTCTCCTTGGCTGCCAGTTTTTTGGTATCAGAATGTGGCATCTGGCAAGAACAGGTGTATGGAATGGCTGCAGGATATCTACTATTTCTCTCTCCAAACAAATGGGTTTTGGACCTAGAGTCTTTGTTAACTTTGATCAGTTTTGACAGATCTCTACCACCCCTTTTGTACACCTTGGCCAAAGAGCACAGTTTGAATTATGCAGCATACATTGCCACCCTGGCCAATGAAGAGCGCCAGGTGACAGTAGTTGGCAAGTGGCAAGGCTGCGTATGAATAGATGCCACAGCCACAACTGATCTCAGGGCTTCCATGCTGTTGTGCAGTGAAGAAAGTTTTGAAGGAAGGAAGAAACAAACAAAAGCAAGAGTATGTTACCAACTGTTGGTCTAGAACTATTGAGCTGATGATAGTGGCTTCATCTTTTAGGCCTATAACTGCATCATCAGAACACGAAAATCCTGTTAATTGTCCAAGTAATCACATTTTGTGGATATTATTACTTGGACAATTGTGTCTGTTTGTTGATAGGTAGCATTCATCTTATCCCATGCCTCTTTGAATCAAGTAGAACCAGTCATGATCAAGTGTTATCATTGGACAAAACTAACAAATGGAGGACTGTTGGTTCACCCATTCACACATCTCAATTCTCCTACACTTCCTGCACAACTTCAATTTCCAGTATGCAATTTCCTCAACACATTCTTTGAGAAATTTTATGTTGACAAATGCAGACCAGGGAAAATGAATTTACACTTTGGTCAAAACAAGTTTCATGATAAGTACACTAGAATTAGGACATGTATGAAAGAATGTAAGATTCAAAGAAGAATGTTTAAGAGAGAATGATCAGAGTGAAATTGATCTTAATCCTGATATCATCATGTATACACTGGAATTAGGACATGTATGAAAGAATGTAAGATTCAAAGAAGAATGTTTAAGAGAGAATGATCAGCGTGAAATTGATCTTAATCCTGATATCATCATGCCAAATGCAATCTTGACCAGGTAAAAGAATGAAGATGAATGTGGACTCGTAGGAAGGGTTCAATTCTTAATATGAAACCTCCTTGCAGGGCTAATTCACATTTTCCACAACCAGAAATGACTAATCCAACAAGCATGATTAACTGGTTAGAACTTGCAGAATCAGGTTTCAAAGAATTGACCAGTAAAACCAGACCGAAACTAAGCCATTTTTGCAGGAGAATCAAATTATAGACCAAACCTGTTTAAGAAACCAGAGCAGGCAGGGTGACAGAGGAAAAGGAGTGCTTATCAAGTCTCACTATCTAAACCCTACTGTCAATAACAAAGGGGCAGAAGATATCTGAAATGGAGCTAAAACATTTCTCTTCACAATTAAAAAAGGGAGCAGTGGGTTTTGAGATGATCTCTTCATGGTGAAGCACACATTACTTCCCATGCTGATAAGATGTTAGGTGTCTGATCCACTAGGCCATTTTTAAGTGCCTACCTGATGCAGTTCAGAATGAAGAAAAGGGATCAGAATGAGCTTTAACAATACATATGCTGAGCTCCAGTCAGACAACCCACCTCTGCAGCAACAAACATGAAGCCTAGTTATCAACATACATTCTCTAATCCAAGCAGCTACAGAGTGAAGATTTGATGTTGCTGATATTGTGAACAGATTCTTAGTCCTCAACTCCCATGGTGGGCTGGGCTGTAGGCCCCAAGATAGGCTTAACTGCCAGGTCTCAGCTAAACCCTTATAGCTTACGGGGTTTCACAAATGTAGTGATTGAGAGCACTCGGTATTCAGCACTCTCCCATGTGCACAGGTCACAAGAATCCCCTTCTTGAATTCTGCATGCTGGCAGATGTGACAAAGCTCATTTATTGCATGCACACATGACAGCTCTACAATATGGTTCTCCAGTAGGTCATCTGGCCTGGAAACATGGTGGTTTATATTGGTGAAGAGCATTCACCTTGTCAACAGAGAGCATAATTCCAGCATTGCACAAACTACAGTGCCTCACACAGGTCCAGACTTGGTCCAAGATCAAAGAGTATTCCTACCAAACAATAACAGGAGGTTAGGAACTATCTCTTGCAAGAGGACCAAAACAGATTAATGGCTGCAACAGGATACACCAAATCATCATTGCACAGGCCTTAACAGGCCAAAAAAAGACAAGCTCTGATTCACTGCCAGCAGAAATGTCCATATCAACCAGCAAGAGATCAATTCAGCCTTGCACTGCTAGTCCCCATGGAACCTGGTTGTGAGATTCACAAGCAAGGTGAGAGATCTTCCCACAGACAAAGTGGATATGAACTAAGTGAGATTTCAGAATCCAAAATCAGGCACGATTCCACTAAACCCTAAACCCTGCAATAAGAAAACATGCAAGGTTGCTTGCTCTTGCTGTCAATCTTTTCATGCAGGACCCCAGTCCATCCAGGAAATAGAAAGAGCATCAGTCTAGCTTGAGATTACTCCCTGTGTACAAGTATGGTCACCAAACCGGAGGATTTCTTCTGAACTACTTCGATAAAGCTCCACAACATCCTTTGCAGGATCGAACAATGCATTCGCCCAAAGCTTGGAAGAACAAACAACAGAACTACAAAAGAGAGAGTAATAAGAGAGTCGCACAGACTTCGTGAAGGATCCTGAGGCCTTGTTCTTCGACATCCAGGAATATCATATGCTAGCTAGCTAGTTGGAGCTCATCTTTCCACTGAAGTAGACGAGAGATGTCTGATAGGAAACAAGCCAAGGGAATGTGGAGAGAACATGTAGGGAGCTAACGGCCATGGAACCTTCGATTGCTCCGAAGAGTTGCCGAAAGATTTTGCACTCCCTGCACACATGCAAGGACTGCCGAAGCAAATCTGGTCGTCGGCACCGATCTCGGCATGGATCTGGAATTCCTGTATCCTCGGGGGTCCAGAATGGAGAGTTCCTTCCCTGAGGCGGAGATTGTAGTTGAGATCAGCGGCCTCGCAGTTTGCCATTTCAGGAAAAAACACACAAGAAGCTTCGCGTCAATCGAGGTTGGACAGCGCCACGCCTACTGTAGGTTGCAGGTACGTACCACCGTTCTTCGCACAAAACGACGGCTGCCTGTGGCAGACTGCAGCAGTTACAGAAAGCACCTGGTACTACTACTTGTATGACCAGCTTGTTATCTGCTTTTGCTTCTGTTCTTCCCTTTCAATTCTCCTTGTCTCTCTCCAAGTTATCTGTTTTGTCTCGCGGGAACTGTGCTCGGAAGCTCGATGTGTTCCTGATCATGCATCCTGTATCCATGCAGGCATTCTTGGGGAAGAAGACTTGTTCGAGCTCGAAAGTAGATTCGCTCTCCACCGCAATTCAGATCTGTCAGATTCATGCCTCTGTCGTCAGTTCGTGAATGTAATGCGAGGAAAGGATCAAAACCTGTGTCTTTTGAAGGCATGAGAGTACTATCGGGGTCCCTCCATTGCCAGCAATCTGAACCTGGATTCTCTTCAGCGCCGGACGAGCATGACAATACGCACATGGCTGTTTGATAACACCGATCCTGCACATTGATGTCCAGTGGATTTTGTTGTTGTTGAAGGGCGCAAGAGGGGGAAGACGTGGAGAGAGCTTGAGGAGAAGATTTGGATCGCCTGTTCCATAACGGCCTCCAGCACATTGTGTTGCGATCGATGGGAAGGAGACGAGTTCCGGGCCTGGGCCGACTTCTTTCGCGAATGCAGACACAAAATTCCTATGACAGGATTCAAGGTGAAGAGGAGGACTCGGAGACGCCTGCACGAGGATCAAGGCTGCGTAACTTCTGGGGATTGAGAATAAAGAAGACGTTGAGGCTGGGATCCTGCAAGATGCCAAGGCGGCGGCGAAGGTGGGGAGTCAGAGTGGCCGCGAGGTCATTGCGCATCAGACTAGTGACATCTCCTCTTGTTCTTCTTGCGAAGCTCCGGGACAGGTATGTGCGCATGATGATCGCGCTTGAAGGCAGGACGAGAAGCAATCTGTTCGTAAGCACCGTTCCTATCTACCCGCTGCACATGCCAGGTCGAGCGGGAACCCATCTATTTTTCTAGCCACAAGACATTAAAGTTTCCAATTCGATTTCTTTCTTTGCGATGTCGATACCGGTCTTCAGCGTGGTGTGCGTTCGGCGATCCTTCTTTGTTTGTGTCTGCGACGCCTGCATTGCTGGGCTGTGATCCTGTAGAAACAAGAATAGGGCGCCTGTAAAGAAGGATGTATAGAACAGTGCAGATTGTTGCCAGTTTATCGCTGAGAAGAGTGCTACAAACAACAGTCTGGCTGAAGCAATGCTTATGAAGGATGATTTATTTATTGGTGCTCAAGCAAAATAAAATCCATGCAGAATCTGTACTTCATTCTTCAATGTGTGTGGAGCAATGTACTGCAATTCCATTTCTAGGCTCTCTGAACATTCATATCGGTTTGTGAGATTTAGTTCTCTGACAATTATCTTAAGAAAACTGAAGCACGCTGGCAATCCTGTTTTTTGTTCTGCACTTGTATTTCTTTTGTGATCCCATACTAAGACTTGTGGATGCAACTGTCAGCGAATTCTCAATCAGACTTCAGGTGCCAGAATGTGACAATAGCAAATTGTGGAGAATCTGGGGGGACATGAAAAATTAGAAATTGCTCTCAAAACACTCAGGCATCTATCTCTATGAAGAGTCTCCTGACTTGTACTTAATCAGACTGAGTTTGAAGAGGTGAGTTTCCAGTCTACCCATTGGAATGTTCTTTTGTTGTATCCCAGCCACTATCACAGAACCATGTTATGCACATCTTGATTCCTGAACAGAAGATGCTGACCTATTTGCATGGATTCGGTGCCTATGATGTGGTGGTTGAATAAAACTATGGGTGTGTAAACCCTTTACACATCTTGTGTGGTGATGTGCATCTTGAATATTGTGTGCCAAGCAAATATTGCTCAGAAGTTGAGGATAAAGTCAATGTATAAATACATCGTTGGGGATTTGAAATGCATGTCTGTCAACACTTGTTATCTCCTTGGTATTGTTACCTTTGTGCTGCAGATGTCTGCATTGGCTGCTGTCAGATGAGCTTATTGACACAAATGGAACGGACAGAAGGATTTTTCCAATGCTTCTTCATGTGAAAAAATTGCTGGATGAATCAGTATATTAATCTTTGACTATCCAAAACACAGGACAAACAAATCAAACACACATCTCATCATATGCTTTGTGATGCTCTGCCATGAGTAGAAGAAAAATATTCACTCTGTATTACAATCTATTTCAACATAAGATTCTCGAGTGTAACAACTGTGGGTAAGTTCACTGGCTGTACTACTGAGTCTGAGTCATAGAGATTGAGAAAATCATGATACATCAATCTAGTGTGCACTGCACTAGACAATACATGAGGAAACTGGGAAAGTCACATGAATAGAGCTAGACTCTGCAGCCTCCCATCTCTAGAACTTTGGAATTTTTTCCTCTTGCAGCTATCTCCACATACACCTTATCCATCCATGATGCAGAATCTCTTGAATGAAGCTTCAGAAATTAATATTATGTACAAGCTAGAACTCAGTATAGTTCCTGTTTTGTGTGCAAATTTTGATTTTCTCGTACAAATTGAGGATTGTGTAAGCGATCAACTCTGCCCTTTCTTTCTGGCCTGCATACTCCCTGCAGGATATAGCTGCAAGCTCCTTGACGTGTAGCAGACTAAGATAGTCTTGTACTAGCCATGGCCAAAGAGTTGTGGGTCATGGCAAACTTGTTTTTATAGCTAGGTGCAAAATTAAGCTGGTGCCAGTATTTTCTAACAGCTAACAAACTTGTGTGACGCTTTTGCAAGCTCCATTACTGGGGATATAATTAGGAACCAACAATTTTCACAGGAAGAGCGCCTAGAATATATTGTGAGCTTTAGAGAAGAAGTACCCATGGTTGCTGTCTGCAGGAGATTCGGATGTATGTATGTACTCATAGCCAGTTCAGAAAAATTGATCATGAGGGTGTCCGGCACTTTGTGATCTGATGCAGAAGCTAGTATTAAATCTGTTGGATGTTGTGATGAGGCATGGACGTCGACCTTCGAGGTGTGGCAGTTCGATTGAACGATGAGGTGCGGTAGACGGTTGTGGAATCACTGACTTGCAGATGAGGATGATGATCTTCACTGCTCCTTAGTTTCCGCTCATGCTGCTGCGTGCAAAGAGGCTGCTCCTCTCCCAGCCTGCAATATTGGCTGCGCCCAGTACTCTTTGATGAAAGTGCCCTCACTAAGAAAGGGAGCAGGCCCGTGTAGTTATCCAGGAAGCTATCCATTGCTCCAGGAAAAGAACAAAGCTGGTTCCAACTTGACAGTTAGAGGAGATCGTCGATATTCAGGCGGTCCTAATTGCTCTTCTTCGTGTCAAAACTGTGTGATCAAATTCTTCTGTCTGTATAACTCCTGCAAGCACGCATCTTCTCTACGCTGTGGACGACACACAAGGACATTGAAGAAAGCTAGAAACATCAGCAATTTGAGCAGCTCACACTAGTATCCTGAAAACTCTCAAGTTTGCACTAAAACGACAAAGAAAAAAAGGAATTGGGTGACTGCTTCGATATCCGGAACAACACTCATGCAGATAGCTTGTCAGGGACGAAGCGTTAGGAGAACGTTTCTGGGAGGGAGCTGTAAAAGAGAATTGAGAACCAACTTCAACTTTGCAAAAAAACAAAAGGAGATTCAAAGCCGAAACCACTAGAGCTGCAGCAGCTTAATTTATTTAAACTGGGAATTCACAGCCCGGCCTTGCAGGAAAGATGAGGAGTGGAGGATCCGGATCAAAAGGCAATAGGTTGTTGTACAGATTTTATAAATTTTCCCAGGTGAGAGAGAAAAGCACAAAAAAGGAATCCAGCTTGCAGTTCCTTGGAAAGAAGAAAGTCCAAAATCGAGTGTCCCAACTCAGCTTTAGCAACTCTAGAAGATTGCATCAGCCTGACATGTAGCGTTAATATTTAGAAAAACCACCCAACAAAAAGGAATAGAGAAGCGCCTTTGCTGTTAGCGTTCGGATAAGCATCGGTTGACTCGACATTATCGTCACCGTTAAGGCCGGCCGGCGAACACACACCCAAATCAAAAAGCCGGCCAGCCCAACTCCAGCAAGCCAAGCCATCTCGAGATCAGCCGTGCTGAGTGGAGAAGAAGGAAGGGGCCAGAAGAGAGTGAACCAGCAACCCCACCACCGCACCACGATGGATGGATGGATGGATGGATGATAAATGGAAACAGGAAACAGTTTTCTGTTGGGTTCCAGTTCCCTCGGTAACCATGGTGGTTAACTGAGTTTTCTTTTTAAACTGTTTGGTCGTGATCCCACTTATCATCCATTCTTCAAGGGTCCACTTGTGAGTGCTGCTTCACTCTGGGCCAGTGGGGAGAAGGATAGGAACACCCTTGCGGACATGAAGGTGCTGCTTTTGTGTTAGAATCTTTGATAAGCGTGCAGCTGACTTTCTGTGCACAGATATGTTTTCTATGAGTTGTTCCTTCTTGACCTGGTTGTTGGCCTTGCCTACCCAAGCAAGTATATTGTGTTTAGATTCATTATAGAGTATATAGTAGCTTAATGGATTTTGGCCCCTATGTAATAAAAGGTCTATTTTTATATGAGGATTTTTGAAAGATGATATTTGGGCTTGTGTCGAAACTTGAGATTTGTTATCAGAGTTATAATATCTGGAAGGTTTTTGGTTTCTTTTAGAGGATTTTTTGAAGATCATAATATTTGAGTTTTCATATTAATTCTTCTTTTGCCTTAAGATACTTTTATAATGTAAATGGCAAGGCCACAATGTGAGACACGCCTTGTTATTGGTGGCTCTTTTGATAGGGGTTTCCAAAGGGTTTTTGGCTTTCTCTTTTATTCGGTACAAATTATTCAAAATGATAAATTGGTATTTTGCACTCACATATTTTCATTTGCAAAATATACATAAAATTTTCATGCTTGTACTTAATGAACACACCTCCCCAGGAAGAACTTCACCTTTCAAATTCAGGAATCTTACAAATTCAGCATAAGGTCCCTTATGCTAAATTTGTAAGATTCCTGAAATTTAAAAAAGTTCTTTACGGCCTAGGTAACCCATGAGAATGGGTTTGTAATTCAACAAAAGACAATGTGTGCAGTAGTAGTTGCAGGATTTTTAAATCTTTACAATTCAACAATGCTAGAGAGAACTTCTATTTTGTAGCATGCTTCTTCAATAATTATTCCGTCTAAATTGAATAAATTTATTCATTGTAGTTATTCAATGGCATGTATTGACCTAGACTCTTGCCACATCTTTAAATGAAAATTCTCTCAAACTGGGTCCTTTTCATTGACACACACAATGTGAAATCCGATGTGCCTTACCTAAGGTTAGTCTCCCCATTAAATGATCCTCAAAAGAGTGAAACAACTTTTTGTGAAAATATGAAGTTGACAAGTTGAAAATCATCATAATTATCATAGGTTACATTCTCAATAATTTTACTACTCTCATATGACAACATCACAGTAGGTCATGTAAATTTTTAAGTATGAAATGAATTTTGTCAATGTGGAAACTGACCCTAAGTTATGGTATATTAGGGTTTCTTTTAAGGATTTTGTTATATAGCCAAAGTGGTGATCATTCAAGAGATGATTTAGCCAAATTTGTCTACATATTGGATATGAAAGTAGGGGGAAAAAAATCTTTTTACATTTTTGGCTACCTACTTGAACTTATCATGAAAATTTTGTGAATGGAAAAAAAAGATTTTCGAAATCTGGCGAATTTGGGTTATTTTTTCCATAAAGAAATCCTTTGCATAGGTTAAAATTTGGTGAAAATTTGTATACAATGGCGACTTTGTGATCCCCATAATATGTTGTATATAAGTGACCCTTTCAGAACTTAGGAAATACTGATGAAACCCAGATAAACTTTATATAAACAAAGCACCCAGCAAAGGGGGAAAGGGAGGACAAAGAGAGAGAGAGAGAGAGAGAGAGGACCCTTGTCTGAACCAAAAGTGCACAAACTCAAAGGGTGTCACAAGGGGGCAAAGGAACAAAATACTAGTTTAATATATGTACATGCCAAAGCTTTCGGTTGACTTGGAGGGGGGTTATATGGCAAGGGCATGGATCTATTTTGAGAGGTGTATTTGTTCTCTTTTGTCACCAAAACAAAAGGACCCACATCATCTAGATACACTCCATAATGTATTTTAATATTCTTGCTTGCCATATTTGGCCCAACGCATTGTTTCCTCCAACTTTTGGTGATTCGGCTGCCCATGGATGGCAAAGATCATTTCTGAATCATCCATGGATGACAAAAAAAAAGGGGGGGGAAAAAAAACAAAGATATTGATCATTTCAAGTTGCAATGGAGCAGAAATATTTTCAGTTATCATCCATGGGTGGTCAAGATCATTTTCAATCACTCTGTATAAATAAATAAATTTGGGCGCCATGTTGCTTTGCACTACTATTGACAACGATTAAATTATTTTTTGCAGACATAATAATTTTGTTGCAATTTTTTTTTCAAAAGATAAAATTTTATAAAAACATTTATATGTCATTTTATTATTATTATTATTATTCATTCTTGATTTGGTAAGCAAAATGTTAATGAAAAACTGGTTCATTAGAAAGTTTCACTAAAAAAATGCAAATACACACAAGAAAAAAACATTGAAAAGATGTTTTTAAAAAAACCAAATACAAACAGAAAAAAAAAAATTTTAAATGAAAAATAGACAACAAAAACAAATTCTAAAACAAAATTTGATCTGTGATGAATTATAATCCGAAATGACTTTGAAATTGTTATAGCAATGATCCCCAAAATACCCATCCTATATAAACCAATTCCAATGAAACATTGTCACTGAAATAAATAAATTTGAAAAAAAATGGTGCAGATATTTTCTAGTCTCCTATGGACACCCAGACCCATGTAATAATTTTTGTACTTGTATTTTATTGCATTAAATATTAGTTAACTCTCCTTCTTGTGACGATTGACTTAAATTTGGCATGTCACACGAGGTCAGTTTTGACAAACTTGGGTAGTATGCAATAGCTTTACTTTTTCAAGACATACCCGATTGAGATTGCGAAGGAAATCAAATTCCATTTGGTTTTGATGTTGTAGTGACATCATTTTCCATCCTTGAGGGAAAAAAAATGACATTTACATCAGATGTTGAAAATAGCTTTTTTATAAATTACTTTGAATTTCAACAAATGGAATATGCCCTCACTTTTAAATTACTTTTTAAAAAAACAAATGGATATACCTTTCACTTTTCAATATAGTATCAACACCTATGAATTTGTGGATCTAATAAGTTTATTTTAATTGATTAAAGTATACATAACTTTCTGTTCAGAGGTTTTCAAGCTTTTGAGTGGTTCTCTCCTTATCTCTCATTGTGCATAATTTCTCTTATCTCTCTAGATGATCTTCTCTTCAGATGATCTTCTCTTCAGAGAGAGTCGAGACTCCAAAGAGCAATACCTAGCAGATACTTGAGAGTGCAACGGAGCACATCAAAGACTATACAAGGTACAATTTGTTGGGCTTGCCTTGTAGGAAAGGATATTGTGTTTAGAAGTCTCTTTTCAGAAGTGCTCCAAGCTCCACATGAGCTGCTGAGTAGTGGAAGTAGATAGGCTTTTGGGGTAGGGACATCATCAATTGAAAAAGGGTCTGGCTAACGCAACACACCTCGATGATAGAAAAACACACCTTCTAACCCAAATAGGCATAGCACTAGGAATCAAATACATTAATTCTTCTCGACAAAATGAGATGCCCTAGCCTAAACACCACCACCACAAGGTTAATATTGGATCTTCAGCGTTCACCACCCCTATTACCACCACCATCGCCACGATGGATCCCAGCACTTCTACAGCTTCGCCTGCCGGGCCTTCTTTCTCTCCAATTACACCTTTAGGATCGCTCCAAATGTCATCACATACACAGCAAGCACAGGCACATGCAGAGCCGATACAACAGCAACAGCAGGATGACGACTTGTTTGTTCCCAGTATAGGTGAGCCTGACGACCTACTTGAGTGGATTGAACCCCCTTCAAAGGCTCCAATATGGCCTTCTCTTGCAGCAGCTATGGCAGATCTGAACGCTTTCACAGGTCCTAATGGATGGGCACTTACTTCATTTCGCACAGAAAAGAAGAAAGATGAGGTTGTTAGGGTGTTTATGCAGTGTGACCGAGGTGGTACATACAGATCTCGTGTCAATGACGATTTCCACCGCCGTGGGACCGCCAGTCGCCAAGTTGGATGCCCATTTGACGCAGTCCTTCGCCACTTCGTTGCTTTTGGTGGTTGGAAGCTGTGTATCCGCAACGTTGATAATAATCATGGTCTAGCACCCCCGATCACGCATCCTTCGCTGCGAAGAGCAGCTATGAAGGAGCACAATGACGAGATCAGAACAGAGTCTCGTACGGGGTTGCAAAGTACAAAGATCATGAGGAGGCTAAGGGAACAGGACCCAGACATACCCATCCTTACCCATGATATCCTCAACGATCGCCAACATCAACGGATCGAATTTTTGGCAGGTCGTACGCTAATCCAAGTGCTGCTATATACCCTTCAGGATGACAGGGATTGGGTATATCAGTACCAAACAAACGACAATGACAAAGTGACCGCCTTATTCTTTAGTCACCGCCAATGCCTGGAGCTTCTTCGTTCGAATCCCTTCTTTTTGGTCATGGATTGTACTTACAAGACAAACAAGTACAAAATGCCACTGCTTCAGATCATTGGTTCAACAGCTCTAGGATCCATGTTCTTCGTTGCTTTCTGTTTCTTATCCTCCGAGACTGCGGAGTCATATGGATTCGCCTTGTGTTGCCTCAAATCAATGTACCAGAGCATTGATTTGCAACCAGAGACCATGCTCAAGAGCGTAATCACTAACAAAGATGACGCCCTCAGTGCAGCAATCCTCGCTCATCTACCTTTCGTGTACCACTTTCTCTGCATCTCGGATATCAATATGAATGTCATGAAGAAGTGCAAACCTATCTTCCGCCAGCAGCTCGACAACGAGCTCGGAGACGAGGAGATAGGCGACAATCAATACAAGGCAGGTGTGGATGAG
>Ga0209208_10006139_pt1 | contig 16572 bp, 17 predicted proteins | sample S1TSphfallax_3_FD_187694 | JGI IMG/M metagenome (GOLD analysis project Ga0209208, IMG submission 187694) | Host-associated microbial communities from peat moss isolated from Minnesota, USA - S1T2_Fd - Sphagnum fallax MG (SPAdes) (version 2) | ecosystem: Host-associated > Plants > Peat moss >...
ATCTTCCACTGCCACCCTCCACATTATCCACCGGGGCATTTTCATCCAAAGCCAGCAAGCTATCTGCAGCTGCCTCAGCAGCTCCAGTTGCTATTCGGACTACATACGCCTCCATCCCTGCCTGCAACACCTCGCTCTGCAATGCCAAGTGCTCATCAATCTACAGGTATTCCTCAGCAGCAGTGGCTTGCGCAGCAACATCCTGAATGGATGTTGCCACTGCCGCTGTTAACGAGGATGCCCCAGCAGCCTTTGCAGTTGCCCTCACACCCAGCTGCGCCAAAGGAACAAGATCATCTTTGTCAGGCTCAGAATCGAAACCTTTAGAAAACAGCTGCTGCTCATCTTCATCACCAATCTCCGCATCATATCCTTGCGGGACCCTCCACAACTTGCCTGCATCACGCATCTTGCCAGCGGCTCGCTGCACTTGCCTATCAAAAGCAGCATGCAACCCTGTAATCTGCCAAGCCTTCTTCACAATGGATGCATCTCCATTCAAGCGCTCCCATGACGACAACAACCAACCAACCGAAAGATCACGCATGACACCCATAGCCGTGCCCACCTTTATTTCACCAACAGCATGGCCCTGCAGTTGCTGCCCCACATCCTGAGCATACCACAGGTGGTATGCAGCCTTGACAGCAGCCTTAAAGGGGCGATTCAAGCATGTGTCCGCAGGCTAAATTTACTGGTGGTTCCCCCTGGCACAAACAAGATGATCAAGTGGGGATACTCCTCCTTCATCCACGACAGGAACTCCTCACTCTTATGCACAGACCAGCAGTCTATGAGCAGGACTGCCTTTTGATCAACTGGCAGCTGGCCATTACTGGCCTTAATCACGCTCTTGACATACGGGTCAATCACTCCAATGATATATTTGCGCATGCTGCCCTGAGTAGACCAATGAGTACGTGTCTGAGCAAACACGAAGCCTTTGGCAGCTACAGTTGCGCGGCATAGCACGTTGGGCAAAGTTCTCAAACTGCCCTTTGCCCCACCATAGATGACTTGCAAGGGCAGCATTTTGCCACTTGTAGCTGACGCAAGCACAACAGTGTAGCCCCGCTTGTCATCGCCATTTGCCACGTTGACATCCAGAGAATTCTTAGTGTGATAGGTGCGAGCATTGTCGGCCGGCACAAGCTGCATCCCTGTCTGATCCCAGTTGATGACCTGCATGCAAAGGAAAGGGAGAAGAAATTTCGTGAGGCAAACTTTCTTCAACCAAACACGCAAAACAACGATTCAAAGCATCGTACTGACACTGACATCTGTGCACTACGGGGTGGTGCAAGGCATTCTTGCTCCCACCAGGAAGTTGAAATTTTGTGCAAAGCAATGCAATGATATCCCATGTACTACAGGCAGTTGAGGCGGTGACCATGCGCAAATCTTGGCACAGCTAGATAAGAAGTCAAAAGTTGGCAGTGTAATGCAAATATAAATCAACACATGGATGCACATTGTTCTACAATTTCACACAGCTTACCAGCTCTGGTGGGATGCCCTCACAATCCACAATGTTGGCTAGGCGGTGTTTCAGCGTGTCTCCTTGCTCCTGCCAGTCCTTTGGCAGATTCTGCGCTGATGTGGTGGCCATCATGTAGCTCCAGCCCATCTCCTAACTGGCAAACTTACGGCACCACTGCCGGTTGACGCTGAAAGTGGTGCCGTTGTCGAACACAACCCCTATTGTTGTTGCTACTGCCCCAAACACCAACAGCACACCAATGGTCAGGCTGCGGATGATGCTAAAGTTGATGGCTACACCGCTCTTGCGCTGGTCCTCCAACAGTGTCTTGAAGGCCCCTTTTGTTGTGCCCATGTCCTGCTTCTCCAGCATAGGCTTGCGCCCAGGCCCAGCTACAAAGCTCTTGCCACGGTTCAATGCCTCCTGATACTGCGGCAGCAGCTGGACTTTTTTCTGATGAAGTACCAGCCACCCCTGCACTGTGCTGACAGCCAAAGCCCGGAAGCGACCATGGGGCAGTGAGCACAGCTTGCTGACTGTTGCTGTCACGTTACCGCCATTCAAGCGCACAAAATGGAAGATTTCTTCAATGTCGCTGGCACTCTTGAACCAATCCTTGTGCACTACTTTCTTCTTTGCAGGGGCTGTTGCTCTGGGGTTACTGGTGGCGGCTGGCTTGCTAGGGTAGCAGCGATAGGTTCATCGTCTGCTGAATCTAAACCATCTAAAGCTGCATCTGTTGGAACTGCTGTTGATGTTGTGGCTCCTGCTGATGGCTGCCTGGCATGCTGTTGAAACTGCTATGGCTGCACCAGGGAAACTTTCTGCTTGCCTGAGCCTGGCGGCCGACCCCGCCTCTTTGCAGAGCCGTTGGGATGGGAGCAACCAAAGGTCTCTTTGCAGAACCTTCTGCCCTTGCCTTCTGATCGGCCTTGTGATCGGCTATTGCAGATCTGGCTTCCCTCTCCTGAGGGGTCAGCTGTCTGAAGAAGCTGCTAATGCTGGGTTGGCTTTGGAAAGACATTTTGTGGGCCTACCAGGCCTTGCTGATCAGTACAAGGTCGACCCCCCCCTGGAAATGAAGCAAAAAAGGTTTGTTACACGCGCGAGAGCGCGAAGCTTTTTTTGGTGCCAAAAGGTCCGGTTTTGGGGGAGAACGTTCGTTACAAAAGTCCAAAAGTCATTTATTTGCCCAATAAAAGATCGTTTCGGCCTCCAGCCCGAATTCATTAAGGAACCTTTCGTGGCACTACGGTATATATGCATCGGTCCATTTTTTACTTTGTATTTTGGGGATGCTTTTTCCTGAGAACAGGATTTGTTTTTTAATACCTGCTAGTCTGCCCGGGGGGGGGGGGGGGGGGGCTTCTGGAGGTTACTGTCCAGCCTGGAGAATAACTTCCAGAGGCCGTAAAGACCAGCAGTGATTTTGCCTTTATATTTTCAGGACGCTTCCTGGCCTAAATTTTGCAGTAATTGGAACCTGTTCCTTCCAAAATGTGGAAGGCCCAGTACAGCCTGTCAGAGAGGCATTTCTGGGCCTTTCACATTTCGGAAGGTACAGTTTTCAAACTCAGTAATTTATCTTTTACATATTTGAATCGGTTTTTACATGTTATCAGTTTTTGTCCTTACCTATACATGGAAGCGGAAAGAAAAATCACCGCTGGTCTTTACATAGGGAAAGGATCTGAAAATAGACCCTTCCGGAATTTCGACCCGTTCCCTAGGCCTACCGGCCTCGAGCCGGGATCTCAAATCTGGAAGGGTCTATTTTCAGACCCTTCTCCAATACAGAAGTTCTTATTTCTCAAAGTTCTTAGTTTTCTTTTTTATATTTTTTAAATTATGTTTCTTCAAAAACGCACCAGTTCTTTAAGTATGTGAAGGTTCCATATAGAGGGTCTTTCAGATTTGGGATCCTTGAGGCCAGTCGACCTGCCTCAGCCTACCAGCCTCGGGGATCTCAAACCTGAAAGGCCCTCTACTATGGGCCACAGTGAACCAGCACCCACCAGCGCACCATGAAGGATGAATGGTACATGGTCAGGAAACAGTTTTTCGTTGGGCTCCAGTTGCCTGATTAACCATGGTCATTATCTCAGTTACTTTTTTTTCTATCTACCTATTAACAACCCCAGAGCAGGTAGGTAATCAAAACAGCCCTTACTTATGTACAAACCATCTACTTACCTACAGTTGCCTATTTTCCTACCTATCTGCCTACATATGAGAGCTACTTCCTACAGCAGTGGTTACCAAGGTGAAACCTTCTCGTATACCTTCAAGAATTTTCCTAATGTATTTGGAGGTGTTCTTACAAAGCATAAAATCTTGTGAGACATTTCTAAAAATGAAATGCGTGCAAGTGTGGATGTTCCATTTTTTGAAATGCCTCGTATTGTTTAGGGTTTAGAGTTTTTTCTCATGAGATTTGACGAGTATCCTTGGGATATGCAGTGGGTATCATGAGAAAAAAATCACGTTAATTTTTGCACTCAATAATGCCCTTGGAGCATGGGAGTTCTGAAAGTAAGCACCCCTTAACTCTGCCTTAAGTGGGTATTTATTTGCGGACCTCCTCACTCTAATGCATTATTGTACACTTTTATATGCTCTAATGTGTTATTGTACACTTTTACATTCTCTTACCTTCGCTTTGTTGGATATCAACTTCCTATCAACTTACTTTTATTAAGTTATAATTAATTAAGATATTTGTGTTATGTGCACATACTTTTGAGACTATAAGATATGTTAAGTTCATTTACTTAAATATCTCTATTTATGTTTAGTGTGAAATATCTCAATGCATGAGACAATGGACAAGCCATGAGATCATGGCCCTGTCCATGTGCTTTCTAGGGTAAGTAATATTTAGATGAATGTTGAGCTCCTATTTAGATTAGGCAAGAATTTGGGTGTGAATCACATGTTTGTAGCAACATCTATGTGATTCTAAGGTTGGGTGGAGAGCTTGTAATAAAAATCAATGTTTTTATCATATTTATTATCTTATCAATTTGTTATCAATTTTCAACATGGTATGAGAGCATGGTTGTTTTTTGAAGGAGGGAAAGATTGAAGTTTTTTTTGTAGTTCTCAAAAGCTTTGAAACATTGAACATATTTTTTGTTTTTTTTAGTTTTTTTGCTAAAAGTTTCATAGCTTTAGGTTTTTTGTTTTTTGGCATTGTTCTATTCACTATCATGGCATCCACTTTTGATGCCCAAAGTATTGAAAAGTTGTACGGCAATAACTTTCATACATGGAAGATGAAAATGGAAGTTCTCATGCATGAAAAGGATTTGCAAGAGATCACATCAAGAGAATTACTGCCACCAGACATTGAATTTGGAGAGATTGTTATTTAAGGAGACATTTTTAAACATCGTTTGTTCATGAAGAAGGACAAATTGGCTTGTGGAACAATCCTCCTAAATGTTGTTGATTCTTTGTTGCATCATGTAGCACATGCAAAAATTATAAAAAAATGCATGTGACAATCTTTGTGCAACATTTGAAAAAAGACATGTTGGCAACAAATTACAGTTATATCAAGAGCTCTATAATTTTAAGATGCAAGAAGGCACCTCAATGTAAGTTCATATTGACAAGCTTCAAATGATTGTAAATCAATTAACAAACATTAATCATAAAGTTTATGATGAAAACTAGCATGCACACTTTTAGGGAGTTTGTTGTCATCTTTCCATATCCTTGTGGGTAATTAATCAATTATCTATGGAATTAATATGTGGACAATTGTTACAAAAAAATTTGTAATGTAAAGGAAAAATGCAATTTAACCATGGTACAAAACATGAAGCGTTAATTGTTAAAAGCATCTATGGAAGTTCAAAATGGTTATAAATTGGAAAAAATTCAAGAAGAAGAAGAAAGGAACTTGGTACAATTGTGGCTCCAAAGGCCATTTTGCAAGAGAATGTTATAAGAAGAAACAATATTTCTAAAAACAAATTTAATTTCTTCAAAAGTAGCCACAACAAACAAAATTAAATTTCTTATGACTACTTTATTCATTTATGTAGTTTGTAAGGATGCATAGTTTGTTGATTCTGGAGCTTCACAACATTTGACCTTACAAAAAAAAATATTCTCAACCTTTGAAGAGTTTCCTTTCAATCACAAAATATATTTTAGAAACAATAGTACACTTGATGTATGTGGGAAGGCACTATCGTTTCATCTTGTCAAATGGGACTATTACGTCTATTGAAAATGTGTCATATGACCCAAAGTTGGCAAAGAATTTGTTATCAATTAATCAATTAACATAACAAGGTTTCAATGTGAAATTTGAAGTCTCCAAATGTTGGTTGAAGTCATTTGATTCAAACAAGGTGATTGTTGAAATTTTTCAAAAAAAAGGTTATCTAAGTTGGTTGGATTTTTTCAATCCTTAGCTGCAAAATGTAACACCAAGATTAAAGAAATGACTTGTGGGATAAGAGATTTGGACATGTCTGATTGTAGATTTTAACAACCATGGAAAGAAATAAAGAAAGGCTTTTCAGTTCATTTCCTTTCAATCATCCAATTATGAATCAGCAACACTTACACTTTAAAATAAAATCCACCATACTATCTTTTTACAATCCCAAAAATGGCCTTAAACCTCAATGCATTCTAAGGCCATCATTGATTGTTGCATTTAAGAGAAAGTAGTCCTCTATTGCTGCACAAGTCATGGCAGGCATAACAAGCACACTCATAACAAGCATGGTTGAGATGATTGCAGCTAAGTGAAAAGAATTCCACATCCATCACAACCAGCACATGCATGTTTGGGTTTTCATTTGGCAACAAGGTGATGAGAGGGTTAAATCAACGCAAAAGCAAAATTGTTGTACACCAATATCCATGTCTTCAAACTTCCATCATGTACATTCCTACATCTTGTTCACCGCAGTGCTACATCCTGGGAAGATCAAGCAGCACGCTATATGCATTGACCAAGGGAACTTGAACTGATAATACCATATGCTTAAACAAACCAGTACCCATCCTTTTGGCTCCAACAAGCCAACCCAGCCTCACCCTTTTGGCTCCTACAAGGGTGACAATTGCTTCTGTTACCTGATAGAGATGATGACCAACTAGTCAATTTTGCCAAAAAAACAGAGAGCAGATGATTGTGCTGTTCACAGTAAACTATTTCGCTGATGCTAATGCTGATGCTGTAATTACAGATTCTCTTGCGTATTCTGCCACACAAAAAGTCATCCAAGAACTTCAAAGGCAACATTCAGTGCCTCTACAATCCTTTTCAGAACTGAAGGATCGAATGGGTGACATTTATACCCAACTAAGCTTCCTCATGGAGTCAACCTCTCTCCAGAATACCGAGCCTGGTAACATTGCTCTTGCATCCCTTCTTTCTTTGCAATGTCCAAATTGAGCTGGGCTTGATTTAAACTGGCTGTAGCTGCAAATATCTGACAAAACTAGGTTTTTTCCCACAGGTAAATAGGGCCTGTGCCTACAGACATGAGTAAGAGACAGTCAGGCTTCCCTTTTCTGGAATGTACAAGACACTGGCAACTTAGAACTCTGATCAGTCGACACTTCAAACTGATGAGGGCATTCCAAAACAGGACCACACAAAGTGACAAATTGTACAATCCATGCGCTGAGAACTTCTGATGTAAGATAGCTACTGGTCCATGTCCATGTCTACTTCCATGGGCCTAACAGCCTCATTGGAATCAGTAACTGGGTTGGAAGGAGGGGGAGGGGAGTTGAAGACAATGGGGAATTTTGTGACACGAGGCTTGTCAGCCAGAATGTTGCGCTGTACTCTGTGTATCAAGACCTTGGCAGGTGGCTCCTCTCGCAAGGACTCGTCAATATACTCATTGCTCACATAGTAACCCACTCTGATGAACTCCTGCCCCACATATGAGCACGTCAACAACAGCACGGTCACCCCTATGATGTCCTCTTCTGGAATCTTTCCAAGCTCAGGTGGCTCTGCCTGCAATCCAATACTATCAATTCCAGTTCAGATATTGTTCCAACATCCTACCAGCAACTTTTGCAACCACCAAGAAAAATGACATTGGAATGCATGCTGTGGAACTCCATGGAGCTTCAATACCACAAGTCTCACAAGTTAGCTAAACAGCATCCTGAAGAAAACTACCTGCACCTGACAGCACACAAATCATCTTAATGCAGGATTTCCCTCCAAACTGGAGATTTCTCATGCAATCAATCATGCACTACTCAATCTTCAGACAACTATTTCTTAATGTGAATATCAGCTCTTATAGTTTGTAGAAGAAATTGCAATGACTTGAGTTTGCACACAAACATAGTATTTTTCCTGAGACAAAACAAGCTAGAAGCCAGGCAACAAGTACCTGGAACACAAACCGGTAGTTACCAACATTGACAGGACCCACAAGTACGCTTTCCAAAACTTGATCATACTTTTCATCCTCAGCAGACCCAACATAGATCAGCTTCCACTCCAGATCTGCAAAGCATCATTGAAACCAGCCACATTGACAGTAGGCCAGATTCAAAACCCTTTTAAAACATCAAAGCTTTTTGACCCTCATTTTGACTAGCTATCAACACGAGATGCCAGCAAAAATTCAATCTAGTTCCTTACAAGTGTACATTCAGCCAAACATGAAAGGAAAACGCCATACTATTCACAAAATGAGAGTTATGAGAGAGAGATTGATGTCATCCTTACCATCTTTCAGAGGTGCAAGGCACTCATAGGAAATCTCAAATTGAAAGGGATTGAGAAACATGGATGGGTTGTCGAGCACAGTCACATTGGTCACATTCACCGCACTCATTGTTGACACCTCCTGATCGCTCTGCTGATTGTTGATTGATTATCAACCCCGTCACACTTGTCTATCAGAAAACCCTGATTTGCATAGCCACCTCCGTGTACGCATGCTCAAATCAAACTGCTAGACCACAAAATGCGAAAGCATGTCCGTCGTGAATGAGACTTGCTCGATGCATACAAAGCAGGCTATCCAACGAGTGTTGCAATTGACATGAGAGATTTGGAACTCCAGTCCAGCCTTGTTTCTTGAGCGACATATGAAAGGCGGCCAAAATCTTCTTGCTTCGAATTGGTACAAACCCTAAACCTTCGGAACTGGCAAAAAGATGAAACAAAAGCATGGAAATAATCGCGCACCAAATGCTCAAATTCCTGGAGTAGTCGTGTATATATACTGAGATTGGCGAGATCAGTGACTTCTGCGACACGCAATCACGCGATGAAGCTGGGAGAAAACCGGAGCGCTTGGAAGCCACATAAAAGTCAAAGATTGCTCAAGACTGAGCCTTTGACAGCAGATTAGAAACATTGAGAGCTCTACGAAAACCCTTCGCGAAGTATATTCACGCCAAAGGCGAGAAAACCCTACAGACCTTCACACCCCTCAAACCCTAGCTCGTCACTCCTCACAGCATCCCGGCTGCAAAAGAAAAACTCGAACGACTCAAAAAACAACCAGCCCTCACGCCACACTCAAAATTACAATAACCCAAAACCGAAACTGCAGAAAAAGAATGCACACAAGCCTCCAACACAGCAGTAGCCACAGGAAACACGCGCACAAAAAAAAAAACCGGCAAAGGACACGCTCTTCTACTGCCGAACCCTGGAACACTCCTGCCAGTGATGGCGATGGAAAAAGACGAAGCCAACTACAACAAACAACTGACAAGACGAATTCCTTTCTCTCAAGCACAAAAACTTATCACTTGCGCAAATGAAGAGGTACAAATTACACGACGGGTAGTGCTCACAAATGCAAGACGAAGAATCAAAACGCGGCAATAATACATTCCTGAACACAGGATTCGGAGCTCCGTGTGCGCTTCAATGTGCGCTCGTTTTCGCGCGGCCTTTCTCCCGCCGCGCACCGGTAGGCCCGGTCACCCCGTTCTTGACGTCGGCTATCCCGGGTCTCCGTTCCGCGCTAGAATGTACTAACCCAATTTCCTCCAATAGCTTCGCCCACTTGTAATCCTTAACCTAATTTCCTGCAATGGTTTTGCCCACTTGTAATTTCAGGGACAATGATTCGTTGGAACTGGTTTAAGGAGGACAACTTTAGGTTTATAAATCATTCTTTTTGGAAGTCATCATTTGGATGGTTTCAAATTACAATTTGTTTAAGCAATTCTCAAGTTAAGAAACATGGCAACATGCTTTTTTGGATTTACATTTTTTAAAAGTTTTTTGAAATCATATTCATGAATAGATTTTCAATATGTTCCTCATCAATTTATGCACCTCCTTTTTTAAATTGAAATTTTCATCATTCTTATACATGTTTTAAACATAGGACATATGTGTCTAAATAGTACAAACCTATGAAAACACAAATGTCCATTGTTACCAAATTGCAACTCAAAATCATGATGCAATTCAAGTTACATGCAATGTCATTCAATATTTTGATTCAAATGAAACTTAACGTTCACAAATCAATGCATTTTTTTCATCTATTGATAAATTATCATCACTAGTAATGTAAAACAACATATAACCCAATTTTTAGAAGGTGAAAAATGTTAGTCATAGTGACATTATAATTTATTACATCAAACTGAAAAAAAAAATTCATAATATGAAAAAAATACATCATGAAATAGCTATTTCATTTGTTACATGTATTCACTTGATGTGATGTTAGATAATATCACAAATTAACTTAATATCAAATGCCAAAGTATTTGGTTGGTCATCAATAGATTTATGACAACATCATCAACTTCCCTTCACTTAGATTATATGAATTCTCAAACTCACTTTGAGCTTGAAATTTTGACAACAACCATGAAATTGTTATGGCAAATTTTATGGCTTTCTTGGTGAAATACATGCTTTTAGTTTTTTCCCACCCAAACATGTATGGAATGTTAATGAAATAGAAATGGATGTGTTTGAAAATTGGTGGGGCTAAGGTAATCAAAATCAAAGGCTCCGCTTGAAAATGTGATGACCTTAATAACAATCCATTTGGAAATAAATAATTATTTTTGTATGGGTGATTGCCAATAGATATTGAATTGCAAGCAATTGCATATTTGGGCTTCATGCATATATGCATTATTAATCTATCTATGAAGGAAGGTTGTTGTTTGTTTTGTTTATACTTATGAGATCCACTGAAGCGGGATGCTTTCTATCACATTCTTGGTCTCTTTGGAAAGCTCTTGAGGAGGGGTGCATTAGCTTTGGTTCCATGATGTTTGGACTTGCGTTGCAAAAGTTCTTGAATATTGAATGATTTTTTCACTATAAATTAAATTAAATCATAGCTGAAAATTTTAGAGGAATTGGGATGTGGCTTTGGTGTTTTTGGAAAGATCTTGACGAGCAGGATTTAATGGAATTTTTTTGGAAAGATTTGGATTCAAAATGTGGGAGATATTGATTTTGAAGTGATTTCTATCACTGAAAATTCAAATAAATTTCCAAAAACCAGGTTTGGGAAGGAAAAATCAGTTGAGGACGTGGTAACACTTGGGCTAACAGCACATGTCACACTAGTGACAATGAATTAATGAAAAAAAAAAGTTGTAGAAATTAAGTTCCATTTTAATGAAAATAATGAATGAAAGTATTGCATGCAACTTGAATTGATTTGAATTCAAATTCCTAAATTCAAATGAAATTAGTTCAATCAAATTACACAAATTGAAATGAAATTTAGATTTTATTGAATTCCAATTCCAATTCAATTGAAGAAAAATAGGATGAAAATTGTTGAACAAGTTATTGAAAATATGTTCATCACTTTCATCATGTGTGACTATGGTGTTGAAAAAACAAATTGGATCAATAAGACACAAGTCGTGTAATTCCCTTAAAAGCATATTTTAGATCAAAATATATTTTGGTAGGGCAAAACCTATTGGATTGTATAGTTGTTTCCTTTATATTAGATTTGATGTTATTGTCATCACTGGAATTTTTGAAAACAAGATTTTGTGACAACTATGTAATTGAATGTGAATTAAAAGCCACCATGTCAATGCAAAAACATGGTTGGGTTATTGATCAATTGTTTTAGGACTCTTTTGGGTCATTTGAAACATCATATTTCAAGAGGTGTATCTGAAAGCACAATATGGTGGCCAAAAAATGTTGTCACAAATATTGTTTTTCAAAATTATGGAACTTTCAATTTCCACCAAGCTAATATTAAAAGAGGTTTTCATAAATTATATCCAAAGTAAGGTAGTTCAATAACCAAACAATGCATTTGTCAAAAATATTTCATTTTTTATTAATATTAAATGATTAAAAAAAATTTGAAAATTTAGATTTTGTCACGATATACCACAAAATGCAAATATACTTTAAAATGATTCAAATAATTGCAAAACTTGATGAAATACTTATCATATATTGAATATGAATCGATTATACAATTTCAATTACAATTGAAAAGTTTGACTCCTGTGATTTCACAAAAACAAATGGACAAGTTTTTCATTCAAATGAGCATAAGTGTGTTGAAAATTTAAAAAACTTTGTTAAAAAATTACTTTCATTTGAAAGATGACAAGAATTATGTTAGAGGCCTTTGTGTCAAAATCCATTTTATATGTTTATCAAAATGTTGAATGAAATCAAAGGAAAAATGCCCCAAAATATACCCCCAAAAAGTACATTTTCTTGCTTAAAGTAGCCCCCTTGTAATGTGCTTTCACCCATGGTAGTCATATTAACCTTGGTGTTCAACAAACTTGTGAGTTTGGAATAGATATATATTCATATTGCATTTGCATATTTCTCATAAATTATAACTTTGAATATTTTGATCTAACTTTGGTAAATTATGGTCCTTAGAATACATGGCAAAGGATCAAATTTGGTGGAATGGGAATTCAAATAAATCCCCTCTTATTGGTCTAGTTGCTACTAAGGCATAAGGAAGCAAACTTGCCCCATGCACATGAGATGCTGCAAGGTTAACATACACCTTGTAGGTCTTGTTAACTGATGCAAAGTTTTTGCAATGTGATAGATGAAAGAACAAAGATTATACACATGAATGTGCCTCCCCTTGAGTGCAATGCTTACCCATTTGGTGATTCCATTCATTTTTTCTTTTTTCCTACAATTTTGTGTTTAATGTTTTTCCTTCTTCTTCATATTTTCTTTTATTTTCTTGGTCTTTTTCTTCACACTTTCCATTTTCCTTCTTCCTTTTTTTCTTTTTTGTCTTGGCATTTATCTTTTTTTTCTTTTAATAAACCATGAAATTTTGTAAAGACATATTAAGATGTGAAAATAGTGATATGAAAAATGTAAACACATAATAAAATGCAAAAACTATAGAGCAATGATGAGGTGTAAAAATATAAAATATAATAAAATGTAAAAACATGATAAAAATGTCAAATCCCCGCATAAAAGAAATAAAACTACATGCCACATGTTTTTCCTTTTTTGTCTATTATTCTTTTCATGATTATTTTCCTTCTTCTTTTACCCTTTTACTTTTTTTCACTTCTTCATGTGGTGTTTCAACCTTCATTTATAAACTCAACCTTTACTAACCTTCTTGTATTTTGAAATGGTTTGTGTGTGCACTATGTCTGTGAAAGTTTTTACATTGAAAGATTTGGATATTTGATATAGATTCAACAAATTGCAATCATCATTGATGGTATTTATGTTCCTTTTTTTTGACTATCCAATTATAATAATTTTTGGAAATTTTTATAATCAAATTTTTTTTGTTAACATGGTTGTGTGAATTGAATGTGCTGTAAATAATTATTTGAAATGATTTGCAAAATGACTTATGATGTTCATCATGGTGGGCAATTGAAGTATTTAAATCTTTATAGATAGTACAAACATGTGAGATTTTACACGAACCTCTAGTTAACATTTATGGTTTGGAGGGGAACCATTCATATTGAGTGATTTAGCTTACCCCACTCAACCTTATTTAATAATTTAAAATGGAAATATTTTAAATATTATTTATATTGATAAATAATTGATTTGATAATTCAATGAATGTTGGTAGAATGGTGATTGAAAATGCTAGATGAGGAGACCCTTATAATGAATGGCATATTGAAAACTCAAGAGGTTTCGTCATTGGTGAAAAAAGTAGGAAACTACGAACTAATAGATAAAATGTTGAAATTTAGTTATACTTTTGAAACCACAATGATAGATTTTAATACTATTTGTTAAGGACTTATTTGGATGAAAGTACATTATCATCATTTTTTTGAACTTATAATCATCCCTACTCTCAATGTCTTGGGAATCAATGTTTTGCTTGGATCATCTTTGACTTGTACTTCTTCATAGTGTGTGGTAAATAATGAACTTTGGTTGCATGCAACTAAACTCATAGAAAAGGAAATGTCAAATGAGATTTTGAACCAATTCTTGTCATTTGAAGGCATGATCATTTCTTTTTTGTTTGTTTCTAAGGATTTTTAGCTCATTACAAAGTGAAGGTGGACATTTTTACCTTTGTTATTTCTCATCTTTAAGTTGTAGCTTGGAACATTATACCTTTTTTCTTCTTACCCTACATATGAACTTCATCAAATTTTTAATGTCCTTTGATAGTAGCATCAAAGAGAATTTTTTACATTACAATTGTTAGATAGACAACTTGCATGAAAGGATGGTTCAACTTCACCAATGTTTCACCAATGTTTTTTTCTTCCAAAGCAAGTGCATTCAACCATTTGACCATTTTTACAACAATTGGAAGAGTTAGACAACTTAATTCTAGCTTTGTAATTGTTATCAAGGAGGTTCACAAGTTGTTCACATCATCAAAAACTACAACATTAGGGTAGCATGTGGAAAACAAATCACACATAATCCCAAAACATAATCAACATAAAAACACATAATTAAAAAACCTAAATTATTTTTCAACTTCCAATACCATTATTGGAAATGTTGTAAAAACTTTTGGGAGAAGAAATATTTAAGTTATTATTGTTATCATTATTATTAGGCTTGGATATTAATACCCATAGTGCCGATAAAATAAAAATATGGCTACTAGTCTTGTTACTATGAATTGTCAATCTATAAGCATTTATTGCATTGAAATATATTTCACACAAATTATGTGGAATGGATAAAAAAGAGGTTATAACCCACATCATTCATAAATAAAAATAAAAATTAATGAATTCATTGAAAATATGTCAATTTATAAAACATAACACTCAAATGCCTTCTAAAAATTTCATACAAATAATACCCATATCAAGGAGCTTCTGATATTATCACCACATACTATAATAAAATAAAAACCTCCAAAACATTTACAATTCAATAAATATCAACTTTCATTTGCCCCAATTTTCTTGTTTCACAAATTTCAAAACATATGGACAAACATTTGACCACATAATCATAGACCTTCACAAATGGCTTGACAATTATGTGCCACTTAGTACAAACAACATTATGTAACATTAAATCATGTATATATTCCATAAATGAAGTCATAATTCTACAAGGTATTACTATCCAATATATACACTACCTAATTCAAAACATAATATAAACAAATATAATACAACAATCCAACGCAAACATTTCCCATTGAAACCTACAACCCAAAAAAAATCATTTAATTATGAATAATGAATGTGTATTTTCACAATAAAAGAAACTTAAAACCCTACTTGCAATTTTCTTCTACTTGACCTCATTATAATCCATGATGTTAATTGAGGTTGTGAAGACTGCAATATATAAAGTACAAGATAGAACACAAGTAATTGTTTAATATCGAATACTTTGTTGATTATAATCATTTTTTTGAAGTTACCATAAATTATGTGGAAGTCATGGAAACCTCCACCTTTTTCATCAAGTACACAATATCCTCCAATATGCAAATCCTTAATCGGATGATAAATTAAGTCCAAACATATAAGGAAAATTAAATGATATGTATAAAAAAAGATGAAGATGTTCCAAAAGAGGATAAACTTGAATTAAAACTTTGTCTTCACCATGACCATACCAACTTAAATTTTTTTTGAAACAAATCCTTGGGTTATGCCTGCTACAAGTTTGATATTGTACTATATTGCTTTAACAACTCCAACAAGACAAGGATTATGATGACATGGTCATGTACATGAAATAAATCTTGAATTTTAAAAATTCTTCCATTGAAATTATGTAGTATAACATTTTTACATCAATTCCATGTCATACGAAGCATAAAATTACAATAAGGAATAAAAATTTCAAGTTTCTTTGAAAATAGTTATTTATTTTGTTATTTAGTTAGAACACTTGTAGGATCCTACTCTAGAAGACAATACTTGAACATAAAGGGAAGAGAAGGCCTACATGCTTGAATAAAAATGCATATCATAAATTAAAGCTTGTCCCAATTCTTCAAAAAATGAAAACACATACATCTTCAAAGTAAGCTCTCAACTTTGAAAATGGATTTTACAAATTTACTCATCTTATTGTCATTTCCTATGGCATGAACAAAATCAAAGAATTTTTTTGCTCCTTTTGTTTGTGTACACAATTTTTTAAATTGAATTCCAAATATTTTGGGCACCATCATTCCTTTGTCACAAGTCAATATACAAAGAACTAATTTCCAAATTTCAATTCATGATGAAGATTACACTATAAGTAAGTTCTACCACTATTTATGCTTTAATGAAATACTTCATGAATAAAGGATGATTTACAAGCATGCAATCAACAAACAAAATGTGAATATGCAACAACCTTAACTACGTACACAAAGAAAAATAGAAAAAACAAAAATGTGATCATGTAAAATTGGAATGAACTTACATAGAAAGGAAGATTTATCTAAAATAATAGCTATGGGAACAAATATGCAAGGAAATATGGAGCAATAGTGTACATCAATAGGGGAAGTGCAATGAAAGTCCTTTTAAATCCTGGTTTATTTTTTAGATTTAAAAAATGTGGATAAATTCACATCATCGTGTAATTTATTTTCAAAGGTGAATATATGATTGTTTATTGGTGAATTAAACTACATACTATATTATGTTTCATAATTGAATGTTGT
>Ga0209208_10006140_pt1 | contig 16571 bp, 20 predicted proteins | sample S1TSphfallax_3_FD_187694 | JGI IMG/M metagenome (GOLD analysis project Ga0209208, IMG submission 187694) | Host-associated microbial communities from peat moss isolated from Minnesota, USA - S1T2_Fd - Sphagnum fallax MG (SPAdes) (version 2) | ecosystem: Host-associated > Plants > Peat moss >...
GAAAGAATGGTTATGATCAACCCCACAAGAGAACCTACTCAAGCCATCCACCCTAGATCCATCCAAAAAGTCAAATGACAAAAATGAGGATTCTGCAACAAGGATGTCTGATGCAACATAACCCAAACTTACACCTTGTGAGAAAACTAAAAACTCAAAGATAATTAAATTCTCAAAATTCTCATCAGAAGGATGCAATGACATAAATGTGCAAGGGAAAAAAATAATACATTGTTGAAATAGCTAAGCTTTCCAATTTTCTCAAGACTTGGTATTCCCCCTAAACCATCAACAATGGGCAAAGAACACTCAAGATGATCTTGCCTCAAGATACCCATTTGTGGTGCTTGTGGCACTTGAATACAAATTGTTCATGCAAAACTTTGAAGCTCATCAATCTAAACACCAAAATATGAAGCAAATGAATAGTGTTGTGTTGTAGATTATGCAACATTAACTTGGAAGCAAGGTTGCAGTGGCCTCGGGTGTTGATGCAAAGTGTTCACAGTTCATACCTCAAACCATGCTCACACTCTCACTTCACAAAAAAAAAACATTGCAAGCACGATGCATTGTTGAAAAGCTACACTTGAAGCAAGGAGGATAAAAGAGAAGAAAACCACGTAGAGAAACATAGAAGACACTTCACACTCAAATTTTGTTGCAAAAAATCACAAGTCCAACCAAGGTCTATAGATGACATGCACTTTGCATGTTGCACTTAGAACTTTGTTGACAATACTTTTGTAGTTTGCACTGCACAAAGTGTAAAACACTAAACCCTAAATGCCACGAGCTCCATCTTGATCTAACCCTAATCCCTAATCCCTAACCAATCATACACTAAAATGCACTGGTTATGCATTGGATATGCATATGCATATTCATATTATGCATATCCAGGTATATCCATCCATGAGTGCCCATATGTGCATATTTGGTATGAGCAATTCCCACCCGGATTATTGCATGACTGTTTTATGCCAGATATGTATAAGGATGAATATTTGAAAAAAACCAAATTCTGGATATGACTACATGCATATCTGGGTACTATCCGGGTTCATATCCAGAATTTTTGATATATCCCAGCAACACTGGTAACAACCCTAACCCTACACCTTTCTTTCTCTATGCATCCCATTTTTTGCTTTCTTATAATACATTTTGGACATGGTAGGTGGGCTAATTTGAGAGCTATCTGAGAAATCTAGTTTTCCATATACATGAAACTCTCTAATTGTTTAACTATTGCTATAAAAGATTGGCAGTTTTTTTAATATTGTAATATTACAAGAAAAAGGTGAAGGAAGCAAGTTTACTATTGTGAAAGCAGCAAGTCCAGGATGGAATTTTATTTGATTAAGGTACTATCCAGGGATTGAAAGGAGCTACCTTCCAACACTCTCATGTTTATTCTAGTTTTCATAAACAAAACATTTTAAAAAGTCCTTTTAAATTTATAAGCTAAAAACAAGACTGCCTTTTAAAAGGTGTTTAACACATGGGTTTAGATTAAGTTGTTCTGACTGGGATTTGAACCAACATGGTTTTGGTGGAAATGCTACAAGAACTAGATTGAGGAACTAGCCTTTTGCTAGAATTGGAACTACAACCAAAACCATAAAAAACAATTAGATATTGAACACAAGTTCAGATTCTTGCTGGAAGCAAGGAAAGCTTTTTTGAAAAGTTCACAAATAGATTGAATTTTATAAATAATTAGATGGTTTTAATTGTAGAACTTTGTACGAATGTAATTCTAAAATTTTGATTTGTTGTAAAACTTTGTACCTATACAATCTTCAATCTTGGGGAGCATGTAGTGATTACATGGAATTGGACTCAGTTTTCGAATTAGGCCTAAAGGTTTTTTAATTTGGAAATTTGTGCCAGAACTAGATTGCATGGTTCAGAGATTTGAAAAACCAAGCTCAAACCTACATGAGAGAACCTACCAAATAAAAATTTGGTGTCAACATAGGACTGAATGTTCTCTTGAAATTGAAGCACTGGCCAACACTGGGTTAAAGAACTAGTTCATATACCTACCTAACTGATTTTGTTTTAAAATTAAAAATCTGATACTCTTGAAGGGTATCTGAATATGAGAAAAATAAAATTCATACCCTGGAAATAATTTCTGTGAATTTTTAAAAAGAACTTGGTCAGGCGGTTCTTAAGAAAAATGATAACCATCCAACATCGGTCAAAACTGCCAACATAGCTGCTTATTGCAAACCAGGATCATGAAATTTAATATCTCATCTGACAAACCAGTTAGACCAGCAACAGAGTCTCCAATGTCTAGGGCTGCTGGCAGTGCGGGGATGGTTCTTTGATTTTAAAAATAATATCTAGTTCCGAGATTTTGAAAATCAGAATCAAACAACCACCAGTTCTAGGAACTTGAGGGGGAAAAAAGAATCAGAATCAAAGAACTGCAAGTCCAGGTTATTTCACAACCCTCAAAGAACCACCAGGGCTCATGAAAGAACCAGCAGTTTTATGGGCTGTTATTTGACTTTATTAAAATAATTTCAGAACCTGTGGTTATACATCAGAAACTGGGTATGACTTTTTTCATAACCATGGTTATATTTCAGAACAGGGTATTTGCATTTTTAAACCAGTCATCAACCCTAAGAACCGCACTGACACCCAGCAGGGATTTGGTGTAGCTTTCACTTGTGCCAATGCTTGCTCCTCTTGCTGCACCCATGACACTTACAGTCTTGCTCTTGCATTTCTGAATCCTCACAGGCGGCTCACACATAAATGATGTCTTGTTGTTGCACTTCTGCTTCCTCCTCTGGCCGCACTCCTGACATTTACAGTCTTGGATTTCAGAAATCTGACAGGCAGCTCGGACATAAACCGCGTCCTTTTTCTGCCTCTCAGTGGCAATCTGCCACGAAATCATGTCAGCTGCCACGACCTCATGTTGAGATGCTGCAGAAAGAAGCACCTCGAGCCCTTTATATTTTATATACCTATATGACAGTTAAACATCTGCCAGAGGACATGGTATAGAGAAGCATTTTTCTTTTAGTTGATTGCTGGTTGCCATGTTCTAATATAGACTGGTGTCTTGTGTACACAGTCACAGCATGACCACATGTTGGGGAAATATCTTGTTGGGAGGAATGATGCTGCACACTTGGCAGCTCTACAGCTTCTGGCTGAGATTGGATCAGTCCCTAATCCAGAGACCTGCATGCAGACTCTAGCCTTTGGTGAGTTGATTGATAGCTGGATTGGCGAAGGAGTATCAGGTGACCAAAGCTATTCATCAACCACTTCATGTAGCCTTACCTCTTTGTCCCTATGCACTTCCTCAGCCTGACAAAGAAAGACCTGTGAACAAAGCAAATAGTGATCTGCCTAAACATTATACAAAAATCTGCATTCCTGAGTTCCTGTCACATTTCCAGAAGCAGTAGGAAGACTTGGTCATGGCATTGGCTTGCATTCAAGAGACATGAGTCAGTACAAGTGCAGCAGATCTCTGACAAACTCAAGAAAATCTGGAAATGGTACATTAATCACAAAGGCAAATAGTTCGCTCAAACTCAAAAGAAATGCTCAGAAGACAACCCAAAATAATCTACATAGAAACAGATGTCTTAACATCCTGCACCCTTCTGTCATCCAGTTTTGAAAATGGTCATCAGCCTAGAACTGAAAGTGCTTTACTCCAGAGTGAATGAAGAAGAAGGAAGGGGGGGGGGGAGGACAACAGAAGATTGGAATGTTGATCAAGCCCTTTGGGACAGCATAGTCTGCTTTCAGACTTCCACTCATCTAAACCATGGGGTGAGAAGAGAGCCCACCTTCAATAAATTAGCAACTGCCTATACTCCACTTCTCAACAAGCTAGAAAACCTAACAACCCTCATATAAGGGAAACAAAATTCACAGGCCCACCAGGAAGTCTGCAGTATTCACAGTGTAAAGCTAACCCCCTTCCAGTTTCTCTGCTATTGACTTCTCTAACTATCTGTATTTTAGACAGATTGCCAATTAAGTGCACAAAAGCTTCATTCTGCTGGTTTCAAGTAGCGCTCATCCACAACCTCTTCAAGATCTTCAGCCCCAAAATTTCCAGCCTTCTCCTTCCAGTACAATACCTGCTTCTTTAAACGTGCAATTTCTTTTGTTGTAAGGTTTTTGCTTGCATCATTGATTATTGACCTCACCCGTGTTGCATAGCTGCACAACCAGCTACATATGTCAGAACAAAAACCAGCTTATGAATCTACCAAGGTTTCTCTCTAGTGGATCAGTGAGAAAACTCCAGATTTGAAACCAAAAATGACACAGCAGTAAGAAAATGGCCTCTGCTGTCAAGTCATAGAAACTCAGGGTTCTGTCACTATGCCCTGCTCTGATTTGCAACAAGGGAAGGAAAGTACCATAAAGAGTTGTGAGTCTCATCAAGGTTTGAATCTGCAGGTGAGATGTTGACAAACATGAGGGTCTTGGCATTCCCACCAAGAGAATCACTCATGAGCATGGTAAGCTTGTGATTGCGGTATGGAATGTGCTGTTCTTCTGTTGCCAGTGCACTGATAACATCACCCAGAGCTGACAATGACTTGTTTATGCTTTGGGCCTCCTTTAGTTGCTCCCCACTGGATCCTGACTTCTTTACCCTCTCAGAACCTGCAAGGTCCACAAAGCTCAACTGCACAGCACACAACAGCTTATTCAGGATCCCACACCTTGCTTCTGAAAATGTGCTCACAAATAGGAATAGTATGAGCTACTCAGTTCTTGCAACTCAGCATGAAGTAATCTTGTCATGGAAGGATAGGCATGTTCACAGTGAGAGGAGAATCAACAAACTCTCCTAAGTTGTCAAAGCATGAACCCTAGTTGTATGCATACCTTGCCCCTCACAAGGACTTGAGTCTGCAAATTTGTGCTCTCAATGATGACTGACAATATAAGGTGTGAGCGTGAACTCTCAGCATTCATTTGAGTGCCTGATGTATGCCGCTTCTCCAAGCCCTTGGCTACAATTGATTCAAGCTCATCCCGGGACACTATTGGGACCAAAGTTGCATTCTCCACCACCACCATACCCTGCTCCATTTGGCAAACAATCAGATTGGGATCTAAACTAGAACTTGTTCCATGCACTCTCAATCCATTACCTAGATGTTGGTACATTTAAACTAGGTGAGGCACAAAGTGTGGGTGATGGTGCATGCTGAAATGAACCCTACACCAAGGATGAATGACAAAAAAGAACATGCTTCAAGGCACCAATGATACACATGCACCAGAAGATTTCACCCACAAGCAAACAGGAAGAAACAGAAATAACAAAAACACCAAGGAAAAAAAGAGACACATGATTGAAAGGCCAATGAGAAACAGAAAGATAAAAGGTGCCACCTTTGAATCCTTCTTAATGTCAAGTCTTTTTGGTTTGCCACCATTCTTTGGAAGAAGCAAGTCTATCAGAGTGTCTTGATAAATTTCCAACATGTATACCTGCAGTGCAAGTGAGAAACATAACAACAAATGGAAAATTACCACCATTCCAAAGCTTAATTTGTAGGCTAAGTTGTGGGCCTGTCCATAGGGTTGTCATCAACATGTCTAAACAATCTGAACAGTCACTGGGAACAAGGACTGAGATTGAAAATGTTCATTGTGCTAGGTTATGAAACCAATGTAATACCTTCAAAGAAAAAGAGAACTTTTTCACATCACGCTTCATGCAGTGAAAAAGTTCTCGTGTAGCCCGTGGGGTGAGCCCTGGGTCAGTGTCTGACCCATAAATTGTGAATGTTTTGCCTGAGCCTGTTTGTCCATAAGCAAAGATGCAAACATTGTACCCATCGATTGCAGATTGCACCAGATACTGAAAATCCACCACCCCTCCACATAAAGACTTCTGGAGTAAGATTCTACATAAAAGAGACTGTTGCTCAGATGAACTGATAAAGAGAAAGTGACAAAGACTGACAATACAGTCACAGCAGATGGGATAGTTGCACGAGACTACCTTGGTATCATCAAAAATCTGTTCCTGTGTTGCAAACTGATCAAAGACATGGTCAAACTGATGTTGCTTTGGCTTGTCATCTTTCCATGGGTGCTCCAGGGTAAACTCATCAGGAGATGATAACACACTACGTTGATTCTCTCGATGCTCTTTTTCACTTAGTGGCCTCCAACGAGCATAGACCCTTATCTTCCCCTTCATATCTGCATTACCTCCAAATTTAGATGTATTCCCTTATAAGCATTCACTAGAAGACAAGACTTTGCATGTAATAACCTGTCTACATAACACTATACATTCCTCTGTTGACAGTTTCAAGGACATGGACTCAATGAAAAGCAACAGGCTAGTCAAATCAACTGGAGAGGCATATAGGAATTGCCTTCCATCATATTGAAATAGCGTTTCCTCAGAATTTGTTCCTCCTTGTAGAGGGCCTCTAGTTCAATAATCTGATCCGCCTGACGTTTGAGAATAATCGCAGTTTGCTCATTCTTCCTGTCTATGTCCTGCACAGTTCATCCATACAAACCCATACAGATACCTGATTTTCAAAATGCGTTGCAAAACTGCTAATACTGACTTAGATTGTTGCAAGAAGACACGACCCACTGTCATCAAAACATGAAGGCTAGCGATCATCATTGGTTGACTCAACCATGCTGCCAACAATGAAGGAGACTCAATGAGGTTTGGACAATACTGTGAAAGCAGGAATTTATGGATGTCTTCTATGTCATTTTGGCAATAGCAAAGTTATTCCCCCTTCCCTAGTCTTCCTTGTCCATGTACCCACCTCTTTCATCTCACGAAGCTCCTCAAGCTCCTTCATATTCGCCTGCAAAGCCTCAAACTCAGAGCTGCGAGCAGCTAGTGCTTGCTCTGCAAGACTGAGCTCCTGTGTGCGCTCCTGTAACTTCTTCTCACTATCTGCTGCTCTTGCCCTTAGCTCATCTCTCTCATGCTCAAACTTTTGCTCAAGTCCTCTTGTCTGCAGATATCCAAAATGCAGTTTAACAAAATCTGTCGATTTTGAATCAGTATACATCACTCAGAATTATTGCTCCATAGTGAAACTAACCTCATCTGTCTTGTTCCTTTCAAATCGTGCAAATTTTTGTTCCAGTAGCTGTTTCTCTTTGGCTAGACTCTTGGCCCTCTCTTCTTGTCTACGCAAGTCCTCGGTCTTTGACCTTGTTTCATTCCGTATTTCCTTGATCTGAAAACATAAACAAACATTCATCAGCACTTGAGTGTATAGATTTACATGCAAATTGCAAATCTAGCTATGGGCACACCAGACCAGGAAGTCCATGAAAAACAGACCCAGAGAGAAAGCATGAATGTAAACAAGTTGGAGAATCAGATGGAGCACTAAGTCAGCCTATTGCCAAAACAGTGGGGAGGAGCAGCAAACATGTATAGTGTTCTATGTAAAAAAGTAGTGAACAAAACCTAAATCAAAACTGTTTGATTTCCAGTTGGAACCATATACAATCAAGTAATCAGGAACAGCAGCTGGTAGGCATGCAATGTTGCATTATTGACCTGTGCTTCCAAATTGCGAATTTGTTCTTCTTTCTTGTCTCGAAAACCTGCAGGAGGCAAGTCTCTCTCCCTTCTAGAGCCACGTGGGGTTGTGGACCTTTTGGATGGAGTGTCCACATCACCAACTTCACTTGCAACATCATCACCAGCAAGGTTTCCTGATATGGATGCTGTCAATGCTGCTTTCTCAGCAAGGGCTGCCTATTTTCACAACTTCAAAGAATCAGCTGGTTGGAATCAGGCCTGCAACATGAAGAGTAAAATATTTGGATAAAGATGACATTATGACAATAAACATCATGCAAATGAAAATGTAGTACCTGTAAAGCAACATCCATGTCGCCCAGCTGCTTAGCCAGTCGTTCTCGCTCTTCTGAAACCTCACACCGTGTTTGTTCCTCTGCACGGAGGGAATCCCGAAGGCCTGCCAACTCTTCCAAAACTTGTGTTTCCCTTTTCTCTTTGGATCTGATCTCTTCTGAAAGCTGCAAGCAAGAAACCAAAATGATCTTAGCACTGAAACAAGACTTTGAGAGGTCAAAACACTTCCAAACCATTCTGAGGGAACACATATAAATCGGCTAGAGTGACTAGATTGTCCAGAACTTGCCAGATCTAATTTCCTTTGTGACTCTTCAAGCAGTTTTGACATCTCCTGCACATGCTTCTCATACACTTCAATGCCAGGAGGTTTGGCATTAGTTGTCCCGCCTGCATCAACACCATTTGCCAAATGCCCATTGGGTACGTTCCGTGTTCTTGAGTAACGCCGCAACATGACATCATTGATGTGTGTTTGCAATGCCACACATATGTCCTCCCCCTGCTCACAACAAGACAATCCTATAAAGACCAACCATGTCATCACGCCAACTTCCCCCTCTTGACGCACCTATATTTTTTTGCCTACATAGCAGTACAAGTGCAGTGAAGCCTGCAAACTGCCAATGCCCTGGTCCTAATTTCCCAGCACAGAGAGAGGACCTGCTTTGTCTCAAACTGAAAGATGTGAAGAACACCAGCAACACGCATTTTGAAAAATACAGCAGTGTTACTGCTGCCAAACTGCATAATATCACGTAGCTCAGCTGAATGCAAGTATTCCTTGGGTACAGGACGGAAGAAGTGCACCTGCAACCCAAGTCCCAAGAGCAGTTAGCCCTGAGCAGACAATACACTGATGCTAACATGAAATTTCTGTACTGATGAGTTTACAGAGAAAGAATGTTTACTAAAATAGCAGTTGCAAAAAAACATACCCCACGTTTGTTAATGCCAAGGATAATTCGACCTGGCAGCAGCCCAATGGGATCCTCAATTTTGCGCACACTGAAAAACACAGAATTTCCATAGGGCAATGACCGCAGGATGCGAAGGAATTGTTGTCTTGCATCATCCTTTGACAAGTGAGCCTGCTCCAAAGAACCATCTAATATTACTCCATTGTTGCATAAAGGACATTCACACTTGCTTTATGCGCTGGTCCCTTATGTTGGATCCCTCTAGTCACCTCAAATGTAAAAGTACTTTGTAAAGGAGAACCTACCATTGCACGATACCTATTGAGAACATCAGGCTCCCAGTCCCGATTTGTTCGAGTGACTGCAACTTGTTTTGGAAGACAACCCTCCAGCAATTCTGGCCAATCCCTGCACAGAGACAAAGAGGTAAGATGCAGGTTACATGAAGTGGTTGAGCAATAACTTTGGTCACCTGAGAGTCCTTCAGCAATCCACCTTTCAATCAAGGAATTTCCCAAACTCACAAAAGGCTAGAGCGTACATGCAGGTCTCTGGATTAGGGACTGAGCCAATCTCAGCCAGGAGCTGTAGAGCTGCCAACTGTGCAGCATCATCCCTCCCAACAGGATAGTTCCCCAACATGTAGTCATGCTGTGACTGCATCCACAAGACACTAGTCAATTTTAGAGCATGGCAGTCACCAATCAACTGACAGGCCTGAATCTGTGTGAAGCCCTACAATAGTTTGTCTACGCAGTTGTTTATGATGAGTAGGTCAATGTTTTGCAATAAATCAGATCCAAAGGCAATGCAGGGGAAAGAGGGGAGGCACTTTATCGCTCCTGTGTCCTGGAATCCCATCTTTCAATCTACATAAAGATACACAGACAAGAAAGCACACCTTACCTGAACATAAGAGAGCTGTACAAACATGGGCTCTGTTATGGCTTCATCAGATTCCCGGAAGAGACGTTTCTTGAAAAGCAACTTGCATTGTAACAATTCACCCTTGTTCTTTTCTCTAGAATTCTTGAACTCTGCCACAATGTCGCCTATATACTTGTTATCATCCAGCCCTATGTGGTCTTCTGCAATGCACAAATCACAAACCAGATGAGCTCCCTCTTCAGTGAAATCAACATCACTTATAATCATTTGACTGGACACATCATAGTGAGATTCAAACAACACCATCTTATGGCACATATCATAAAGGAGATTTAAACAATACAGAAATCCACAAACAATTTGGTTCTTGTATGTCTTTAGTGCTTCCTGCTTGTACCAAACAACTTCTTGTGGAAGAAGCTTTTGGCAATAGTGCAAAGACCCTTGTTACACTAGAAAGGAAGGTAAGGAAAGCAGAGGAACCATACCAATAACAGGATCTATGGCTTTAGAGCCAGCAACTGCTTTACGGAACTCAAAGAGACTAAAGGTATTGTAGGATGACAGCTTAATGATCCCTGCCAACTCCTGCACAGAAGCCAAGTATAAATATCTTTCCTCTAACACCCAGGAGTATCCCTTCTTGTCAAAACCTAGAGACAGTTATTAGGGCTTCCTGCAGTTGCTTGATCTTTTTTCTTCTTTCAATAGTCATACTAGTTTTATGTTAAGAGTTTTCTACCTGTCATGTTTTGCAAATCTTAGCAGTGCAAACCTTGCATTTCCTTCAGAATTATGTCGGTTCCAAACTTGGACATAGCACAGAAATATGAAAACTTGTAGAAGCATAACAATGTTTAGAAGTAACTTACCTCCACAGCATCAGAGACCGTGGTGGTCATGTCATAAGACACTTCCTCAAATGTCTCATCAAGAAAGAATGCTATTGTAGTCAGTTTCTTCCCGGACAAGAGAGCCTCTATCTCCTCCTGAGTAGGAATCACACGGCGTGGTCCTCCTTTCACTGACCGCTTAAGGGCATTCCAAGTGTTGAGAGCCATTGTCTGTATCTGAGAGTCTCCCACAGAGTTGGCAACCTCATGTACATACTCAGACAAATGTGCCCCAAACTCTTTCCCTGGAGGCATTGCTGATGCACAAAGGTACATCAATTCCCAGGCCTTCAGCAAGCTTGACCTGTTTCAAAACACCAATCACACCACCTTGTCAATTTCTTAACATCTTCTCATCATGGACCTCCTGAAATTTTGATGATTTTGGCAATTCATGTGCCCCACCAGGAGGAAGTCACACTAAAAGTGAGCCTGCTCAATTTATAGCCTCAGGTCATACACAGATTGTGGAGACCTTTGTACAGATCCCAGGACTACCTGTGAGGGCTTCTTCCATGTTGGTCAAAATGATAGAGAATTACCAGAAGTGTTGCAGGCAGCATACATCAGCAGGTGGTGCAAGGAGTTCTTGGAGCACTTTGGTTTAGCCATGAGAGTCTAAGGGTGTCCCTAGTCACATTGTACTCATGGATATCTATGAGATTGCAGAGAAATCTCCACGACAACATTTTGAAGGTCAGATGACAAAGAGTGTGGTCACTTGCAAACTGTCAGGTCATCACCCTCTTCATGAACAGCAGTGATGAGCTGCCTTGACTACCCACATTGTACTGATATGCAATGCAGATTTATGCCATCAAACTCTTTGTTCCATTTGCATCTTGGAGCCATGACCAAGTGGACAATTATTTTCATGCCTTTGCCCATGGCTCTAAAACTGACACAAACAGAAGCTGCAAACTAGCTTTCCCAAACACGAAGCTGAGGAATAACACATATCCTACCTGTCCAGGTTGTTGCGTGTCTGCTTGGAGAGCTGGGCAAACAGCTCATCACGAAGCTCTGCACGTTTCAAAGTGTGCTTGTAAATCTTCAGGACCATCTCAATCTGTTCCTGAGCAGTTGGTGGAGTACATCCTGGTGCCAGATCTGCCCCCGTATACTTCAAGACAGCCTGCAAACAATGCATCACTAGAATGTTCGAGAAACAGGACAGAGCAGCAAAAGCATCCTGACCCATCAGGCTAACCTTTGAACTGCCCTAGTACTATCAAATAGGTGTTCACCCATTACCAAACCTTGTATGCATGACACAACAGGCACTAGGAAAAATTTGAGCCACTGCCTGCTCTTGAAGCAGGTGCAAGCATGTCATTTATATAATAGAGGACAAGTACCTGAAAAAGTTTCACTGCCCGATTCATAGAGTCACTGTTCATGCGCAGCAAGGATGTTGGAATTGGCTCCTGCAAGATTCAGTGCATCTTTGAGAAAAGGAAATGGTGGGTGGCAATGACCTAAACAACAGCAGACTCACCTTGCACAAGCCCTGTGCTGATCTGATCAACCCAGCTTTATTACAATCTCTCAACAAAGCACTTTGAGGTAGTGGCATGTTGCAAAACTACAGGGTGGCTGGATCACAAAGACATCTGCAAGTGAATTTGTAACATGGATCAGTTACAAGAAAAAAGAATTACCCTCTGGAATGAAAGCATGTCTTCTAGAGTGTATTTATCTCGCCCAGAAGCAGCCATTTTTTTGCCAAAAAATGACCTCCTGCCCCCAGTTTGAATTTGCTTTATCATTCCCCTCATGAAGACCTCCACCTGCACATACCTGATTTAATCTTCTTACACAGTTTCCATATGTGACTTCTCTCAGCTCCAACTTCATCATCAGATTCAACACCCGGCACAGAACTAGGAAATTCACATGCCTTGCAATGGAGACAGGAAGAAAAAACCTGATATTTTTCCAAAATTGGCGCACTCCCTGCCAGCTCCAGCTCCGAACCAGCCAAGTAGGGCACGGATCTGTAAACAAGAGTAAATCAACAAACAAAATGCCACCATTACAAAGAATCGGGTGTCAGAGATTTCAAACTTCTGTAAACCACAGAAAAGTCCAAGGCAGTGTTTTTTTTTCTGGCGAATTATCGCCAGATTTCTACTTTTAAAAAACCCTGGCTAGCAATACAAAGGGGGTTTTTCATTTAAGATCGCCTAAAAGTGACAGCAACTTTTTTTTTTGGTGGGAGGGTGTCACCACATTTACGTCTACTGGCTGCAGTTTTAAGAGCTCCTTGAAATAATGTTGCCAACTTGACAAAATCTGTCTGAATCTGCCTAGGGATGCTCACCACCCTGACTCCATCAGCAAATTGAAAAAAAAAAACACTGGTCCAAGGGTAATAATTGCAGGTGCAATTTATTGAAGAATTATGCTGTACAAAACCAGTTGTAAATTTGGGTTCTCTATTCAAGAGTTCATATCCAGGGCTCTCTTCTCCACATTGAAGGAAACTTACACTCCATTGGCAATGCTGCCTCCACCACCACCTTCATTGCTTTCTGCAAGCCCTTCCCGTGGCTGGCAACTTTCTCCAGTAAAAGAATTTCCTCGAGTTCTTAACCTCCTGCTCACATTGACCACGACCCTCTATTAGAAAGCAGTTGCACTTAGGCCATGATGCAACTGCAGATTCAGAACAGTCATATTAGGGCTAGTTTAGAGCAAATCCGAAAGGCCAGAAGCTTGCCTCCAGTAAATACCAAATTCACACGAAATGGGGACAACCAATTCAGCATACTATGTCTGCATTGCTTTCATTTGATCATAACTCCTTCCCTGACTCTTTGAACCCTATATGCTCTTGCTCACTGGCGTCTTCATGAGGTTAGTTTTGTGTTTATGTGCAGATCCCCATTTGTAAAGGTTAGAACGCAGTTGTGGAATGTGGAGAAGAGAAGGAGACTTACGCCACAGCCGCGTCACCGTCAATTTCATGTTCATCGCCATTCATTGCAGGTCCTAGAGTTCTTGAAAGCAAAGGCGTATCACTAGAGTTCACATGATTAGGTTTGATTCGCAAGCATTGCACAGTCACATCAGATGATGCATCCGAGGCCATTCTCGAGCTTTGCATCGAATAGCTTCCCCCCACCCCCCTGTGGTGGTGCTCTCGTGACCTAATATCCACTACAACCACTCCCGGCCAACATTCTCTTCGCAACCCATATTTCTGAACTCTTCGCCTATCCGCTAAATATTCTCATGTAGGTCACTCTGCGCATCCTAGCTCCCCCTTGCTCCTTTTCTCCATCCCCCTTGGCACAGCGCCGATGATGGTTCCCCTGCAGCACTTCATGAAGAGAATCATCCGGCGACATAAACCACTGGATCCGAAATGCCAAAATCAAGCTATATTCAACAGAGGCCCAACGGCATCATGAATGATCTAAGCCTCTCTCTATACAATGCAGCCGTCGAGACTGAGCTACGCAGTGATCGTGATATACACCTAACGGTTTCATCGCCAACGCCCCGCTAGCCCCGCAAAAGCTCCGTTCTTCCTCCTCCTCCTCCTCAATCCACAAACAAAAATAAATGACCGCCAAAATCCAAAACTGCCAAAATTTCTTCCCACAAACACAAATGGGTTGCATGCCCTAATCCCATTTCTTCCACCCCTCCTTCTTTCTCCCCACCACCGCCACCCTCTTCCACAAATCCACAACTGCTCTACATCCCACAACCCACAAAACTCCCCCTTCCCCAAGAAAAGAAATGGGGGTCTAAGATCACCACCATCACCGCTCTCTTCACGAATCCTTTCGTCTACTACAAAATGTCGACCCCCACTAAAGGTACTTCTTCCCAGCAATCCAAAACAAAAGCCCAAAGCAAGCCAAGCAACGCACAGCAAAGAAAAGGTGGCTGCCGCGCACACGAGGAAAGGAAAGAGACACAACAGGCGATACAAAAGAAGCCAAGCCCCCTTTTGTCGCAACGCACGGAAATAGCGCAACCAAGGAAAAACAAGCAATGCAACGCAGCGCAAGGGAAAACAGAGGGCCACAGCACGAGAAGCCGAAGAAGGCAGTTAATAATATTTGAAATCCCGGGACGGACGTTTTGAGGAGCGGGGCCCCGGGGAGGGATAGGGAGGACGTTTTTTGGTTTAGCATTCCTGCGGTAAAGGCTGGATTAGGGCCGATGGTGGCATTTTTTTATGCCTGTTTATTGGGGTAGGTACTGGGCTGGCCAATAATGTGCGTTTCCTTTTTCTTTTCCTTCCGTATGGTTACACCACGTCATGGTTTTTTTGGGGGTTTGTGGGCACTATCTTCTAGGTACCCGTTTTCCTTTGTTTTTCATAGTAAGGTCATGTTATGGACGTCATGGGGGGGCGGATGATCTCAAGGGAATTTTTTTTTTTTTTGTTTTTTTTTTCATTTCCCTTCTCAAGCAACTTTGACTTGGCAACATCCAGGGGTTGGGTGAGGTAGATGTTAAGTATCCTCACCATACTTTTTTTGGTTTTCCTATCCTCCTGTCCTCCCATCCAGTGGAGTTTTTGGTTGAGAAACACCCAAATGTTTTGTCTGATTTATGACAGCACAACTTGTCATACATTTATTGTTGTTTCATGCTCATCAACTATGCAGCTCTCTCAGTATTTTATATTGATTAATATTCTTAATATGTTTTTTTGGGTCCATAAAATGGGCTTCTAATTTGAAACCCCAGCCTTACACAAAAAATGAAGTGCAACATCATTCAGTGTGCAGGGATAATTCCATTTCAGCACAGCATTCTTGAAATAAGCACCCCTCCAAGCCGAGGGGGGGGTTGTTTCACAAAAGCCCCTCTCAAGGGTGTTACCCGACATGAAGCAGCCTGATAGAAATTTTTTATTTTCACTCTGTCAGATATCACAGAAAATAAGTGAAAAAAAGAGGCAGGGTATTTTTAATTTCAAAAACGAAACACGGCTCCTGCAGGCATTTTATTATTTGAAATGCACAAGGTGCTAAATGCCCCACCCTTATGCAAAGGAAAAAATTCCTTTGAATAATGGTGCCCTGCAAAAACAAGGAAATTTCTGTCAGCGGAGATAATTACATATTCAACCTAAAGATAGTGTGAAGCTAATAACACAAGTGATTGGACAAGTAGCAATTGTGGACACAAAGTGGTCACGGGTTTATCATTATCGTAGGCAATGTTAAACATTATCAATTATCATGGGCATTCCAGTTATTGTGCGTGTCACAAAACCACCACGTGAGCCAACAGAATGGAAACTGGAGGAAGCTTGGCCAACTGGATTGTAATTTGTCATTGTGGTTAGAAAGTGACCACCTCCGTCATCCATGAAAGAAGCAATCAACCTGACAGGAAGGGTGAACAGTGCAGAACCACTCCACCGTGTTGAATGGTCAAATTATGAACTCTCTTTTTAGAATTCAAGGACATGGAGGTTCAGGACTTTACTCTAGTTTTTTTGCCTTGTCTTTATTACAATCTTTTTTTTAATTTTTTATTTTTTAGAATCTTTCAAAGGCTTTTTCCTCAATATATGATTTGCCGAGACTTTTGATTAGTTGGAGTGTGAACATGTAGGTGAAATCAACTATCTGTGAAGCAAGGTAGTTTGTTTCAATGAGATCCACTGAACCGGGATGCTTCAGATCGCATTCTTGGTCTCTTTGGAGTACCAAAACCTCCACCCGTCGCATGAAGTATGTATGTATGTATTCATCTGGAACATGAGTGACCATATGAAACTACTAGTGGGTGCCCGTGGCCGAAGGCCACTGTGAAGTCCCCCGTGGGTGCCCGTGACCTTCGGCCACTCTGAAGTTTTATAAGTTTTATTTTTTCTTATCTTTTACTCTTTATTTGGCCCCTGCCCTGCCCGCCCTGCCCTGCCCCCTACCCTGCCCTGCAAGACAGACAGACAGACGGACAGACGGACCCTGCCCTGCCCCCTGCCCTGTCTGGCCGCCCTGCCCT
>Ga0209208_10006141_pt1 | contig 16568 bp, 15 predicted proteins | sample S1TSphfallax_3_FD_187694 | JGI IMG/M metagenome (GOLD analysis project Ga0209208, IMG submission 187694) | Host-associated microbial communities from peat moss isolated from Minnesota, USA - S1T2_Fd - Sphagnum fallax MG (SPAdes) (version 2) | ecosystem: Host-associated > Plants > Peat moss >...
TCTCTCTCATCCGCCGCCACCATCCGAGGGCAAGGAAGAACTCCGGCGACGCTGCCTTATCGGAATCGAAAGGTCCAAAACAACGCACTTGTTCCCCCGGATCGCATATCCTTCTCGCGGTTCCGTAATTTGTTTCCCTTTCGGTCCTCATCTCCTCTCCGCCCTCTCTCTCTCTCTTGATCTCTATCTCTGTCTCTCTCGCGCACGATTGCAGTGGATACGAGACGCATGCGAGGGTTCCGTAATTTGTTTCCCTTTCGCTCCTCATCTCCTCTCCGCCCTCTCTGTCTCTTGCTCTCTATCTCTGTCTCTCTCGCGCACGATTGCAGTGGATACGAGACGCATGCGAAGGTTCCGTAATTTGTTTCGCTTTCGCTCTTCCTCTCCTCTCCGCCCTCTCTCTCTCTTGCTCTCTGTCTTTGTCTCTCTCGCGCACGATTGCAGTGGATACGAGACGCATGCGAAGGTTCCGTAATTTGTTTCCCTTTCGCTCCTCCTCTCCTCTCCGCCCTCTCTCTCTTGCTCTCTGTCTCTCTCGCGCGCGATTGCAGTGGATACGAGACGCATGCGAACAGTGAGCTAGAGGGGCTATATAATCGTTTGGTTGTGTGTGGTTGTGTGCGTGAAGCTCCGCAGGCATGGCTTATTGTGCTGCTCTTAGTCGGTTTGCTGTTTGCACTCCCTCTTCCGTGTCATCTTCCACTTCTGCGTCTTGCAACGGTGGTGGTGCAAATGACGGGCTACGGGGAGTGGTGAATCTTCTTGCGCCAGTTTCTGGCCGAAGCTGCTGCATTAGCTCCGCCGCCGCTCTTGTCCAGGAGAGTCTTGTTGCGGGACTTCGGGTTTTGTCGCCGTCTTCAGTAGTGGATTGGACGAGGAGAGGAGGAGGAGGAGGCGTATCGCCGCAGCGGCTTCTTGTGCGTGCCGCGCGTGAGAAGTTCGAGCGGAAGAAGCCACATGTTAATATTGGTACCATTGGTCACGTCGACCATGGCAAGACTACGCTCACAGCTGCGCTTACCATGGCTTTGGCGGCTGTTGGTGGCAGTGTGGCGAAGAAGTACGACGAGATTGACGCAGCGCCCGAGGAGCGCGCTCGTGGTATCACCATCAACACAGCTACCGTGGAATACGAGACCGAGAACCGCCATTACGCGCATGTGGATTGTCCGGGACATGCCGACTACGTGAAGAACATGATCACGGGAGCCGCGCAGATGGATGGAGCTATACTCGTCGTCTCCGGCGCTGACGGTCCCATGCCCCAGACTAAGGAGCATATCCTGCTCGCCAAGCAAGTCGGCGTGCCCAACATGGTGGTGTTCCTCAACAAGCAGGACATGGTAAGCAGTTCTCGACCCATGCACTGAAATGCCATATTGGATGCTTCCTCTGATCCAATTCCAGTTTGCCATTGAGATCAATTCTAGCGCCAACTCTTTTGCACTCAAACCAAAGCAGTAGAGACATTTATTCAGAGTTTCAAATCGGGTACAGGTTGATGATGAGGAGCTGTTGGAGCTGGTGGTGATGGAAGTGCGGGAGCTTTTGAGCTCATACGAATTCCCTGGCGATGATGTACCCATTGTGTCAGGTTCGGCGTTGAAAGCACTGGAAGCTTTGATGGCTAACCCTAAAATCAAGAAGGGTGAGGATAAGTGGGTAGACAAGATCTATGAATTGATGAGTGAGGTGGATAACTATATCCCCATTCCACAGAGGGAAGTGGATCTGCCTTTCCTCATGGCAATTGAAGATGTGTTCTCCATCACTGGCCGAGGAACGGTGGCGACAGGGCGAGTGGAAAGAGGTGTGGTGAAGATGGGAGAGACTGTAGAGATTGTGGGGTTGAAGGATACAAGGACCACCACTGTGACGGGTCTGGAAATGTTCCAGAAGCTTCTTGATGAGGCAACAGCCGGAGACAATGTGGGTATCTTGCTGCGAGGTATCCAGAAGATTGACATTCAAAGAGGGATGGTGCTCTCCAAACCAGGCACCATCAAGGGACACACCAAGTTTGAAGCTTCAGTCTACGTCTTGAAGAAGGAGGAAGGTGGTCGGCACTCACCCTTCTTTACTGGCTACAGACCCCAGTTTTATTTGCGAACCACCGATGTTACTGGATCTGTGGCGAAAATTGAGAATGACAAGGGTGAGGAGACAAAGATGGTGGTGCCTGGAGACAGAGTGAACCTGGAAATTGACCTTATCATGCCTGTAGCTTGTGAGCCAAAGATGCGGTTTGCCATCAGGGAGGGAGGTAGGACTGTTGGTGCTGGTGTCATCTCTAAAATCTTGGCGTAAAACTGCCTTTCATGTTTTTCTAGAACAAGTCTAGGTCTTCCTTGTGTGCTCCAAGTACTTGCAAATTGAAATCCAGAAGAGCATGGTAAGGAAGAGGGAGTGGTAGTGACCTTTCTCACTATCTAATACAGGCAATGTAAGCACCTTTCTTCTTTTCCTCTGCAGCATTCATGGTCAGTAGTTATTTTTTATCAGCACCTTGAAGTTTTTAGGGATCTCAAGAGAGAACTGGTTCATATCTCTTATAGTCTTTTCAGCATCTAACTGTAGGATTTTTTCTAGCAATGATGGATGGTGATACCTCTCTGGGAGTTGCAAGAGTGTGTGTTTTTGGGTCCTTGTTCTATTGGGAGCCGGGTTTCCAAGACAGTTCTGCAGGTATGTAGGCTTTGATGTTGCTTGTCATTTTGCATTTTACTTGGGGTTAGTGTCCTTAGGTTTTTGTCTACTCATTTTTTAATCAATTATGATAGAGGATTTTGCAACATGCATTCCACTTTCCATGGTCAATGATCAGCATATCTAGGAAAAATGATGATGATTCTGTCCTCATTCTAGACGTGCTTTTCAAGAAGATAGCATGGGAGTGCTATCCAATCTTGAGGTACAAGTGATGAACTTTGACCATCAAGCTCTGGGTTTAGCCTAAAACAGGCGGATCAATTAGAATAGAGACCTTTTTTGCATAGAAATTGCAGAGAGATTCTTTGTTGGACATGACTACAAGATGAATTGCTTGCTTGGTGACCATTCATCTGAACTAAGTCTCCTGGGACCCTAGGTTGTTAGGGGTTTGTGACATGGTAGATTTACTTGAATTCAGGCTTTCTTGAAGTGAAAAATTGTGGAGTTGAATTCAATATGGCACTAATGCTCATAACACTTTAGGGTTCCACTTCCCAAAGTAGATAAATGAGATTAGCACGAGATGTTGGTTTTGCTAAACCCCATGAGCAGTCGGGTTAATGGGATACTACGTGATCATGCTGCAATGATCTAGTTTGAAACCAAAGAAATTGCCAAAATGTGAGGAATCTATTATCAGATGATGCATGTTCATGATGTATATTATGACATTTAGTCTCCTAAACATGTGTTTTTGATTGGAAGTTTTGGTATTCATGTGCTTACAAGGGTTTTTGGGGAAGAATTCTCATAGAATTTTTTTGTTTACCTTCATGATGGATGGTGACATCCATAGTGCCAACTTTGCAAAGGTGGAGGCAAGTAAGGATTTAAATGAATTACATGTTTCATCCCGACCTCACCAAGTTATTGATCAACTTATTGGTATCTCATATGGCACTCGATTGACAATTGTGCCATCATGAACTTATACCATGCCACCTTCAAACTTAGGCTGAAGATGTGAGAACAAAGAAGGCATGAAAAATGCATCATGTGAATTTGTGTAAATTCATTGAATGGTGCAAATACAAAAAAGCTTGACCTAATCTTTTAATGAATCTTTAAATGAATCTTTAATTATCTGAAAAAGTGTGAATTTCCTCTTAAAACTCATTGTTGTATCAATCTATGTTACATATCATAGCTTGTTGTACTAATGACAATAACACAATCATAATTACTCACATATCATAACTAATTGTATTAATGAAAAATACACAACTATAATTTCAATGGTGATGATTCATCCAATATGGTTTGGGTAGTTTCACTATAGGGTTTCATAGTGTTTCATCCTACCAGATTCCAGAGGAAAGGTGTCTTTTTGAATCTGTGTTTTAAAAATTAAAAAAAATCGTCAACGCCATATTCACAAGCAGATTTTTAATATTTTCTCCACCAATTTGCATTCCATTTTTTTTTTTTCAATTGAATTTTAACTTAATTGTTGAATGAATTTAGTTGAATTGGAATTCAATTCAATTCAATTCAATTCAAATTCCAATCAATACATTTGAATTTAAGTTAAGAATTTGAATTCAATGGAATTGAATTTCAATTATATTCAACAGGCATTCAATGTCATTCAATATTTTCAATGCAACCTAATTTTCACAAAATTAATTCATTTTTTTCAATCAATTGATAATCTCTGGTAGTTTGCAGCGGCACAAAGCCCAAGTAACTCAATAAAGCAAGGAACTTTTGAAATTTGATCTTTGTACTTGAAAGCAGGTCCCCTGGCAGAATTTCACTTTAATAAAAATCTGATGGACCTTACAAAAATTGAAGATCCCAGTCCCTCACAGAAGTGGAAGATCCCAAAAACAGGATTTTTCCACTTTTGTAAGGCCCCTCGAATTTGAAAAGCTCTTTACTTTAGGATAAGGAACAGCTTTTCGCCTCTTCCTGGGTTATTGGGTCCAGCCTTGGGCTATTGCCATTGGCTGGGTCATCAAATCCAGGAAAAGCCTCCAAGCTGTTTCTTACTCCTTACCCTATAAATAACTCATCATAGCAAGAAGATCCCTTACAAATCCAGAAGGTGCTTCCAAGCTTACACATTCAATATATGTCAGTAATTTATGTTAAGGAAGGATAGGTCACTTTGCGAATTGCACTGGTTTGAGCTTGGGGACTCAAGCTACAAAATCATAGACTACATCCACGAGATGTCACTTTGTCATGAATAATTGTAGAGTATATCCCTGAGATGGCAGAGAAAACTCCATAAAAAACACTTTGAAGGTAACCATAATGTCACTTCCAACCAAGCCAAAACAAACATAACATGACTGGTCGTAACCTTCAGAGTTTCTCACAAAATATCAGATCACATTGTGAACAGCACCCTCCAACCCCAAACCAAATAATAAATGTTGACTTGAGAAAAGAAGAAGGGGGCTGAACACATTGAGAATGTCATTCACAAAGTGCCAGACATCATCTTCAATCAGGAACCACTGTGACTTAGTGCTATTACTCCCCAGATAGTGTTGTGAAAATATAAAACAAGCTGTTCAATACTTAGGGCAATCGACTATAGAAAAACCTGCACTTGCATCTCTCTAACATTTCCAGAAGCCACAGGGAGATTCAATAACATTTGCCAGTAATCAAGGTGTAGCTAACAAAAGTCAATAGTATCCTCATTCAAGCTGCAACAAGCTTTTGAGGATAAGATTCATTTCAATATCTTGTAAGCACAGCAAGCTTACTTGGAAAGATCTCAGTGCAACAGTATCTTGCAGATGATCCACACATTCCACTACACAAGCAAGCCTGTACAGGTGTGTAGTGTGTACATCTGCAGAATGGTGATCTTCCCAACATGAAAACCAAGGATCAGTTCTACAACAGCCCCAATTAGGAGCAAGAAGAAAAACATCTCCTAATATTAATATCAATCATGAAAGGAAGCTTAATCTTGTGCAATCACCATTAAGTCTAGACACAACAATACAAACACAAGTCAAAACTCCATCTACAGTTACAAAAGCAACTGGAAAGGAGTAAAGGTATAACAGAAACTTTGGTCAAAGATATGACTGGTGCCATTTCATCCGGATCTAAACAATATTGACAAAGTGGAGGAGTGACAGTATATCTATTACATAAGCACCAGTGGCCTTCTTTAACTCCCTTAACATGAGGTCCAAACTCAGGGTAAAGAATATATGTGGAGACATATTCCGCCCACCACTTGTTCAACAGCTATGAAGTTGAACAAATATTGCAACAGTCAAATATTAAGCCACAGAAGACATGATATTTACCAATTGCAGGGTTGCTCCCACAAAGAACAGTTGCTCAGAGAAATTTATGTTTAGTGGCAGATTGAAGCAGAGAAGGAGAAGGAATTTTTATGAATGGTACTCTACAATTGTAATATAGTACAAGACATGACGTGCAACTTGCCTGCACTGTAGACACATGGGTACCTAGAGTAAGAGTGCCTCAGTTTGACCCATTTGAGGAGGCAAAAAAACCCGCACTTCTCTCTCCTCTGAAAACACGTGATGCTTGGGGACCATGATCTCCAGACCTGCACAGGCCTCTGCATAGAAAGCTTTCAGCTCTGCATTTTCTGGAATCCTGGTTGCAAGTCCAATCTCCCGCACAAATTCACCAGGAGGGCAGTGTTCTGGATTTGGGTCTGTAAGTTTGAAGGTCCTATCACCCCTAATTACACATGGAGTCCGAGCAGTACTGGTACAATGAATTTTGACCACACCATGTGTCACAGTGTTGCGCCAGGACACCCTTAATCTCTGCATATCTGTGAAAGGCAGGCTCACCATAATAAGATATCCTTTGTCATCCTCGTAAATACTTTTGGCACCTGTAACAGGGCCACAAGCTTCTGTCATCACCCCTGAGAAACTTGGAAGCCACCATGGCTGAAAACTGTGAGTCCCTGACTGGTTCTCCATTCCTGCATAGTTAATAATAGGTACACAAGATTCAACTTCATTACCGGATGGTAGGAGTCCAGTATTAAGGAGAGGCCGTGATTTTTTTTTCTTGCCTCCAGGATTCAAACTAAGACTGTCACTGCTGGCAGGGCTGGGCAGCTGACAGGTCAAGTTTAAATTGGCCCCATTCATTTTAGCAAACTTAGAGGATGAGTGCTTCTTGACAGTCCCATTTGGAGGTTTGATGGGAGAAGGCAAGCTCATTCGTTCAGAGTCAAACTCTGTGCTTGGAAGATTGCGCCACTCTGAGAATGCCTCTGCATCAGGTGGTATTGAGAAGTTGAGATCTCGACCAGTTAGTTGCATCCACCGCCGTTTGTCCTCATCAGAAACATTTGACAGATTGGGAGACCGCACGACCTCAACACCATGAACACACTGTGGATTTGACAAGCCTCTGTAATGTTTCCTCTGCATTCTGTGAGACCTAGCAAACCCTTTGTCTACACTGAAGGGAAATTGGGGTTCCCCAAACCGTGCATGCCCATTCATGTAACTCCGGAGCTGCATCTTACCCAGTGCATTCTCTGTCCTCTCCTTGAATGCCCACATGTACATGTTCTCCATGTCATGCTGTACCAGGAAGATATCTAGGCGCAAATCCGACTTGTCAAGCGGGCCTAGCAGCAACCCATCTCTGTTCATCTTGTTCTGGCACTTGTCTGACAGCGCAGGCCTGAAATAATGGTTGAAGAAAAACCAAGCTCCCCAAATGGTATCACCCCGCCGCACCCAGCGCTTGCCCTTGTAGGATGTCAAGGTTCCCAGATCCTGGCTTTGGGAAGGAAGCAAGCCCACATCTAGCAAGTCCGAGGGTTTGGAACCCCAGGAGCCTGAGGGGCTAATTTCCACAGACAAAGGCAAGTTGATGTCAGGCGGTCCACCCAACAAGCCTGTTTGCTGGGACGACTCGGACACCTCGTGTGCTAGCGTATCCATGGACAAAGTGGTGAGCAACGGGTCCTCCATTCTCGCTGCTGCTCCCAGCTCGATTGTTTTGCCGCTCCCCCTTTCCTTTTCCCCCTCTCAAACCTTGAGCAGCCTCAAAACCCTATCCTCAAACAAAGCCCTTCCCAACAGCACGTGACTAGGCGATCGGAACCGGATCTGCTCTGCAACAGGACCTGCATCCTTCACCCTCCTCACATACCCACACGACACACACATACATGTGTGCCCCTGACCTCTGCGCCCCATGCACTTCCCCCTCTCTCTCTCTCTACACTCAATGGTTATTACAACGGCCAAACCTCACACGATTCACATACCACCACCACCACCACCGATACAGCACTCCAGCCCACAACCATCTGCCTTCTTCTTGCCTACTCCCCAGCAAACGCACCTCCAATTTCCCCCGATCTTCACTCCAAAAACCTGCACCACAAACACACACACACACACACACGCCCACCCACAACACCACCACCCAAACCTACTACACCCAAAACAAAAAAACCAGCAAGCAAGCAAGCAATCAAGAAACAAGCTCCAGAGATTACCCCAAGAAGCAAAGAAAGAGTCCTCAGATAGCTGACGAAGTCAGCAACAGTATGTGTCTTGAGAGCAGCTTGCAACGACAAACAAACAGACGACAGAAGAAGAGGGCAAAACCGCAGGCTTTCGTTTGGCGAAAGAGGGGGCGGCAGAAGACGAACAAGCGGCGATGACCATCTCCTCTCTCTTCTGCAATACTACTGCCCACCGCAGTAGTGGCTAGTTAGCGTGAGACGAAGAAGCGAGAGCCGTCGGATGGCAAATCGGAAGGTTCAAAATGCACGAAACGGTACAGGGGATGAATGTGGGGGAAGAGGAGGGGGAAGCAGGAGGAGGCGAGGGAGGAAGAATGCCTTTTTTTGTTTTTTTCTTTTCTCGTATCCTATTGATTTCATCTTTTTTGTCCTTTTTGCTCTCCAGCAATTCGATCCCCAATCCACGCGCGCCTTCTTTTTCTCTTTTTTTTTGGTGCAGCAGAAGAGGTGGAAGCTTTTGCATGCATGACCCTTGACATGCGGGTGGTGCAGCAGATTCCAGATCCCCAGGAGCCCAAATGGGATGGATGTGTGTGGTTTTCCAAAAGCTCACCAAAAGTCCCTTCTTTCTGACATCAATAACGGTAAGTCTGTAAACATCATCATCACCATCACCACCACCACCATCATCATCAACATCATCATTGTCATCATCATTGGCATCATCATCATCCTCCTCCTTTTGCTTCTTCTTCACCTTCATCTTGCCTGGTGATAGACTCCAAACAAATGCAATAACTTTGCAAATGAAATGGGCACGATGTGTAGTTGACATACCTGGTGTGTTGAGTCTGGTAAGCTGGTATTTGAATCCACAACCATTTCCAAAACTTTGCATCAGGATGGTTTCTCTCCAGAGAGGTTAAAGGATTTGCTCTTGCTTACTGTGATCTTGATCTATTGCTGACTTCTGAGATACCTCCTAGGACATCTTTACTCTGAGGATTTCTCCTAGTATCTGAGAACTTGAGAACTCTTAGTTGGCCACAATTCATTCATATCAATCCTGTAGAAAAGTAATAACACCACCATAGAACTCTCTTCTTCAGAAGTAGTTTCCATAGGTCTGATCTCAGAATTCTGCGGTGAGCCAGGGATCTAGCTTGCTCCTTTGCAAGCATTCTATGGATTTTGGTTATATGCATGCAGAAAATGATTATATTATACTAGAATGTCTCATTGTTCTATCTAGAATCTGCAGGTTTTGTGGGATGTGAATCTCTTTCGTGGCAAGGGAAAAAGTGAATCCCTGCAGCCAGAGAGCATGAACCCCCCTTTTTCAGCCAATTGGGACGCACATGTACAGAAAAGAAGATGGGTTAAAGCTACATTAACCACTGCTGTACCTGGGCCTTGGTTTGTGCACATTTCCTTGATTGGTCTATAACTTTGAAAAGTCCCAGAGTAAAGCACTTTCTCAGGCTTTTCTCTCACCTTCCTTAATTGGCTGTATTGTAACCACCTCTTTTTTTTGGGGGGGGTTGTGGCCCCCTACACTCTGCAAGGATCTTATTCGTCTTTTTCCCAATATCTTGGCAGTCCAGGTTTTCAGTTTGTCACGAGGTTTGTCTGTGTTGATCCCAATATCTTGGCAGTCGGGGTTTTCAGTTTGTCACAAGGTTTGTCTGTGTTGAAACTTTGTACGCATATCCTGTAACCTGTTGTGTGTGCAACAATAAAGGCAGATACATGTGTGTATGACTGATTACTTTGTGTCAAATTATGGTCAATCCCCACCCCCCTCTCTATCCCCCACCTGTGCAGAGCAAGTAGCATCAAGAGGTTTAGGAGAATGTTCAAAAGAACCAAAGCTTTGAGGTTTGGGGAAATGTCCAAAAGAATCAAAGCTTTTAGGTTTGGGCAAAATGTTCAAAAGAATCAAAGAGTTGAGGTTTGAAAATGTTTTAAGTAAACCAACCAAAGAGTTGAGCTGAATCCTTTGCCACCTCTCCTGACACCACTCTTGACAAGGAAGTGCTCCTGTGACACATCTGAGAGCTCACAAATTCAGCAATTTCTGTGTCAATGGGGGGGGGGAGTTGGAGATATAAAAAGAGAAGAAAGAATAGTGAGATTCTTCATCTTCCCGTTGCCTCTTCTCTCTATCATTCTAGGGTTCCAATGGACAAGATTATGATTGATCCAACACAATTTTAGTATAGATGTTGGAAAATTGACAGTGCACATTGTTCACATGGTTCCTAGCTGGTGTTAGGTATCCTTACCCCACATTTGGCAGTTCATGGTCACATTTGGGTTTTCCTGCGGATGGGGCTCCCTCAATAAGAAACTCATTATAGAGTGTCATGAAAGGAAAAATGATTGTAGAACACCACAATACACATAAACTTTCCTACAACACCTTTCCCACTTATAGGTGTTTGTTGGAATCAGACACTGAAAAGAATGAAACATACAAGCTCGATCATCTCCATCAACACCACAATCCAGAAACTACCGAATGTAAGAAACGATGACCTTTGTCAAGCTCAACCACTTGTTCAGAATGTTAGAGTTCTATCCTAAATTCTAACAGGAAATACACTTTAACCACATATCAATCTTCAGGAACACAGTCCCACTGCCTTCATATACACAAGGAAAAGAGAGTTTCCTCCTCATCAACTAAAACTGTTTCACTCCTCACAACACACTAGCAAATAAATAGCCAGTTGGAAAATCTGGCTAATCTGTGTACGACAGCAAGTGACCAGTTTTGTTTAGTTCACTGAATTCTAGAGAATGGGTGAAGTGCTTGAAATAAAGGTCAAGGACTCTCAGGAAATTCAAGATAGTTGAACAGCCTTTGTTGGTTCATGTAACTTATGAACCTGAAGTCCTGATGTGACATACCGTATGTTTGATGAATTGTCCATCTACAAATGTCATGCCTGCCAATTTTCACATGTGAAAATATGAAAATTAATGGAGGAGACTATGAAAATACAATAGTTTTGTTGTTGCTGTAGCGTAGGATGCGCAGCTCACAGTAGTACTTTATGGCCTTGGCTAGGCACTGCTTTTCAAGATTCTCTGAGCGTGTTGCAAAAGAATGAAGACTGTCCCTATGAGAAATCCGGTCCACCTAAACACCACATTAAGAAACCACACATAGGATTATTTTTACTTTCAGTTCAAAGACAAAGTAGCCACTGCATGGAGTGGAAGTAACACCTAATCCAGAGGGAAGCGCTATATCATATTGGGAAAAGATTACCCTAGGTGACTACAGTACTTACAACCTCCACATTCAGCAAGAGGTTCCATAATTGAGAAGTCAGCACACAGCATTCTGCTTGCAGTGCACCCATTCTTAGGTCCATATCTATGAGATTGCAGAGAAATTTCCACAATAATGCTTTGAATGCAACTATTGTGCCCAAAACAAAAATGAGAACAAGTGCAGTCATAACCTTGTGTGTGTAAATCACAAGGCATCAGGCCATCACCTTCATCATGAATAGCAGTAATTAGCTGCCATCACTCCCCACTGACTTCATCAGCTCCTGACAGTAGTTGTAGATATGTATATGGAATAATCAGCTCAAAGTTCATGCAAATTATGCAAAAATCAGTGTACTGAGTGTTTGCCACATTTTCCAGAAGCAACTGGAAGAGTCAGTCATGATGTTTGCAGGCCTTAGCTTCAGTTATGTTCATGCTGACACTTGGATGGATCTAAGCAAGGTGAAGTACCCTGTGATAGTTCAGCATAATGCTGCTGTAATTTTGATGAAATCGCAGAGAAAACTCCACAATATCATTTCAGAAGCAACCATTGTATCAGTTCCAGCAAAACCAAAACCAGCATGACAAGAATGAGTGTGGTCATAACCTTATGAGTGTCACTCAAAACACCTTCAGCATGCAGTGACTAGCTGTTATGACTCCCAACAGGATGGTGCTGCAACAGGATAATTTACCTACCATTTGCTCGATGATTGGACCATCATCAAGTTCTTCAGTGACAAAATGGCTGGTAGCACCTATGAGTTTTACCCCAGCTTCATATGCCTAAAACAATCCAACATAACCATAAATCAAATCTCACATCAATTAGCCCTCCATATTTGGAATGAGAGAAATGCAATGAAAGATATTATAGACATGGTTTCAAAGCGATGCTGTGTTGTAATTGGGCAATATCACACTGTATTGCATTGATTTTGCTGTAAATCTTGTGAAGTTAGTGGTTCTTGGTTGAACCTGTCTATATGGATTTGCTCCCTTGAATGAAGGCAAGAGACCATGATGGATGTTGATGATGTCCTTCTTATAATGTCTAAGGAACTCTGGTGATAACACCTGCATCAGAAACTTGTGAATAATTGACTGACTGCACTGCACAACTGAAAAGCAAATTCACATCAATGCTGCCCTGGGTGTCTGCAAAAGATTCTTTCAGGTGAGACAGCTCTGCATGCACTTAAAAATCAAACAGATTTTTGGCAACCTAGACCTTCCAAATTTGAGCACAGCTGAACAAGGGATGGTGGGGCCTGGCATAGTAGAAGAACCAAATCCAGCTGGGAGCTGATCCCAGTAGAATTCAGATGCATGTGATGGCAACAAGTTCAGACAGAAAACTCAGACAGCTCACCCTACACCTATACACTAAGGATGCAGATCTTCTTAATATCCTTAAGACTTATACTATGTTCACAGCTATTACCTGCATGTAGCGGGCTAACACCAGGAAGTCAGTCCCTGAGACAAGATTGAGTATCTCAGGTTCACGCTTATCGCCCTTGCTCGTAGGCAGATAATGGTAAGGAATACCATGCCTCTCCAAGAAGCGAACAACATGAGTATTTGGCCCGCGATCATGGTTGCTGTAGTTATTTGCCACCAAACTCATTGTCAGTCAGAATAAGACCAAATTGTGCCAAGGCTGGAGTTGGCATTTACTATGCCACCAAATGTCAACTTGCAAACCATATTGCTGCAGATGGTCTGCTCCTTGACTCTGGATGGTTTCTCAACAAGAATGAAAGCAAGAGAGAGAAAGGGAGAGAAGCTATGGAGAGCAATCAGAGCAAGGATTATACCTAATGACACATCCTATATCAACAGGGAGCTCGCCTTCTTGCCAGCGATACAAAAGATCAACCAAACAATGATCCTGCAGATACAAATCACATGTCTCAATGTCCTAGACCAGAGACACATCTGTGGCATTCATCCATGCAAAAGGCTCTTCTGTGTTCACTTGCTTCTGCTCTCTACTACTTACCTGCCAGGATGCAAGCACAGCCATCTTTAAGTCAGGATCCTTGCTTGGGATTTTTACAATCGACTTGTCTGCATTGAACAATCTGGAAATCTGAGAAAAGTCATCATCCATGACAGCCCGGGGCCACTGCACAGGATCAAATGCAAACTCACTGGCAATTGGTGTAAGCCCACTTCAGAAGAAATCACAGTGCAAGAAATGTTGAGTCCACTCGAATGTTGGTTAGCAGGAAGCTCAAGAAGAGCAAGATATAAGCTGAAGACACATGGTATTTCCTTAAAGGAGCACAATATAGCTTAAATACACACAGGGAACCTTTACTGATAAAAGAAGATCGTTTAGGCTGTGTGGCTAAGTGAGCCTTACCTTCGTGAATAAAATACAGGCTTTCCCCCATCGAAATCAATGTACAGATCAACGTTGAGGATATTTGCTCCACGAGATGCAATACACCTTGATATACTGGCAACAATGCCAAGCTGATCCTGCATCAAGCATTGCACATGTATTCAGATCCTGCAAATTTTGGTTGACAGTTTTTGCAGATGTCTCTTGATTTAAAATACATCTTCACAAGTACTGAGGCCTTGTCCAACCTGTATAGAAATAAGAGATGGATGACCCACTAAAAGGATAAAAGAGATTTGTAGATCTGATAACATTACAGCAAGATATCAGTAAGCATGAAAGAGAGGAAGCCCAACCCTAAATTGAATAGAGATGACGAACCCAAAAACTAAGGAGGAGTTTGAACAACAACAGCAAAAGTCATACACATGCTCAGATGCCTACAACACAAATATTGTATAGTATAACATTCCCACTGCCTTCATCAGCTCCCAGCAGTGGGTGCAGGTCAATGTCAAACAGTAATAAAAAACATCCTGAGTTCCTGTCACAAGACTTGCAGTAACAGGAAAAATCGCAGCCATAACGCTGGCTAGCTCAACAGAACATACATGGAAGAAGGATGGAAGAAAGAGGAATACCCAAAGCAAAAGAAAAAGGAAAGGAAAAAAGTAAATGAAAAACCCCGACAAGAAAAGAGGAAAAAAAAGAAGGGAGAGAAACAAGATGGAGATGGGACCTTGAGAGGTTTCTGATCAAACAGTATGAGAACATAACAGCAAACTGCAGGAGGCAGTGAAGAAAGAACACCAAAATGGAAGCAAAGAAGTGAATTCAAAATGGGTATGAACAAAAGCGACATGGCCAATTGGTTCTGTTTCGAAATCACCAAAAAAAAAAACACCATGTTTGCTAGAAAAAACCTCACAGCATTTCGAAAAAGCGAAAGAACAAAAGCGTCGTTTCTCCTTCTTCACACTTACAGTGCACTGGAAAACGTGAACGCCGTGAAGTCTGCTGTTGGAATGTCCCTGCGTCTCCGCTTTGCCTACGTAAAACCGCGCGCGCCTGGATTCACGGTCACCGTTCCCATTGGAAGTGCATCCGAATGTGCGCAATCCACCAGCGATGAGGTTTCGACCACGCGCCAATCTCGTCGTCACCTTCTCCACCAGCATTTTTTTGGGGGCGCCTAAACAGAAGAAGAATCTCACCACCACGCTCCTCCTCCTCCTCCTCGCACTTCGCACCACCACATTCCAAGTAAATTCCTCCTTAACAAAGACAACAACTCAGGACACAACCCCCGAAAAAAGAAGAAGAAGAAAAGAAAAACAGAAAACTCTTCACCACACCATGAATCTTCCACCAAAACTGGACCCCAAAATCAAACACCAACAGATTCTACAATTACAAAACCTCCATAAAATCTGAGACAGGAGCAACCAAAAAAACTAAAAAAAACCTGGGAACTAGAGTAGAGAGAAAATTACGATGGGGGAAAGCACCGGAGAGAGAGAGAGAAGAAGAAGAAGCCCGACTCGTCGCTCGTTGGCAACAGCGAAGGAGCAAATCGCGGCAACAAAACAGCCAGCGAGCGTGCGAGCGAGCGAGGGAGACATAATCCACCAAAGATAGATATCAATCAAGATAAGCGGCCAGAAATTTACGACATTTTTTATTGCGAACTGGATATTGTTTGAACAGAAATGAAATCTCTATGTTTTTTTGTTTTTTGTTTTTGTTTTTTGTTTTTTTTGGCTAAGTTTCAATTTCATTTCTGACATTTTCGCCAAAAATCCTGAGTCCAGGGCTGCTGTATTTAATCATTATCTAAATAAGCTGTCTCTTTTTTTTTTTCTTTTTTTTCTTTTTTTTTGGCCAAAATATAGCAGGATTCTTACAAAAATTTCACTTTCCTCTCTTGCCTGTAGCCAAATTTGGCTAATTCCTGGTGTGGATGATGGCCAAGTTTGCCTACATCACAAAATTGAGAGAGAAAAAAGAAAAAAAGAAAAAACCCCTGGGAGGAGAGGAAGGTGAAAGGAGCAGAGATTTTTTTTTTTCTTTAAATTTTATTTTAATACCAAATTTGCAAAAAACTTGTTGACCAACCAATTCCTTTTTTACAAATGCTTTTGCAGAAATCATTCAAGTTGTTTCATTATGAGTCTGAATACATAGAAAAGGAACAAGGTCCACCACCCCTTCTACCATTTTTTGTTTTTAGTTATTTGAGAATGAATGAATTTAGGAAACAAAGGATCTAGAGCATTTTGTCCACTCTCTCTACATAGGAGGAGTCCCATTTACCTTTCTTAGGCTAGGTTCCTTCTGACTTTAATAATCTTTCAACCATATTTTTGCCTCTCTCAATCAATCACTAAAGTCATAAATAAATAAAGGAAAAACACCCGACAAGGGAATAAGAGAAGAAAAAGAAGAAGAAAGGACTGAAGTCGTAACCAAAGATCACACTCCAAAGAGTAGAACTCACAATGGGGAGCCTTAAGAGGAGAAAACATGAAACCTAAGACTTACACCTTAAAGCATGCAAATTAATGTTTTTCCCTAGTTGTCTAATTGCATGGAAATTTATCTGGCTTTCTTTAAATGGGGGTGGTTATTAGATCATAGGATGACCATGAATCGAGAAGTTGTTAGTTGTTCATGGCATTTTTTTTTGAAAAAAAAAGGATGTATTGAAAATTTCGCAAAGCCTATCTATCTATGAAGGAAGGTAATTTGTTTGTTTTGTTTGTGATA
>Ga0209208_10006142_pt1 | contig 16566 bp, 14 predicted proteins | sample S1TSphfallax_3_FD_187694 | JGI IMG/M metagenome (GOLD analysis project Ga0209208, IMG submission 187694) | Host-associated microbial communities from peat moss isolated from Minnesota, USA - S1T2_Fd - Sphagnum fallax MG (SPAdes) (version 2) | ecosystem: Host-associated > Plants > Peat moss >...
AGAAGAGCCTCCACACACAATCCACTGAAGCTTCTCTTTTCTCCACAGTTCCATGTAGAACACCAAGTCATTGTGTTCAAACCAAATGAACCATAATGTGATACTTTTGAGCAACACCCAAATGTTACGGCCATTGCAAACTCGGTTGAAAATTTTGTTGTCGAAAGTGCATTGTTCCCATGAAGGGAGCTTCCAAGGTAGGGGCTGGGGGCCAATGGATTGCATTGGTTTCAGTATTGTGAAGGCCAACTCCTAGGCCCTTTGTGCCTGTGGGCACTTGCAGAATCTATGAACAATACTTTGGTGTATCCAAGTCCCACCATTCACACGCCCTCGAGATGTTGGTGTTTGGAAGCACTCGCCAATCATTCACGGTAATAGCTTTGTGCCATGTTGACCAAATAAAGCTAGCTTCTTTCTTAGCTCATGTCTTGTGTCAAGCTTCCTTCCATTACAACTTAACCTTCATGGTGAGGAAATTCTCCCACTTTTGCTTTATACCTTTCTCCAAAGCCTCATGAGGCTTTAGCCACTACTGACCTTGCTTTGTCCTATAGCCTAGGAGCTAAACCTTTCTAACCCACTTCCACCTATTGAGGTTGAGGCCAAGTTAAGGCTTGATGTCCACTATTTGTGTTTTGAAGGCTTTGAATACGTCGACTTGTGCCTTAGGAGTATTTTTAGGCTATAAGTGCCTAGCTACAAGGTTGCTAACACTCATTTGCATAGCAATGTGACCATAGCTTCTTCAAGGTCTATTAATCCAAGCCTTTCAATGGACTTTTTGGTACAATATCCCATCCACCGTACCCTAGACCTAATTGTGTGTTATGTTCCTCCCCACATGAAGTTCCAAAATAATGATTCGATCTTCTTAAAAACTTTGGTGGAACCCCCCAAACAGCACCAAAATACCACAATGAATAGGCTAAAACTATTGCTTTCCCTACCAAGGAGAGGTGGACAAAACACCAGTATGACAATTTTTCTTGATTTTGTCAATTACGAATGATTCTACATCAACTACATCCAAATTTAAACCAAAAGAAATACCTAACAACTTAAACAATATTTTTTCCTTTGCTCACTTCCACCTTAATGACTCAACCCAAACAAGGGGTGTTATCACACCTTCTCACACCAATATGTCACGTTCATGTCCCAATTTATTCCAAAACCTAATGCAATACCAAATTCCTTAAGGATGTTAACTAGGTTGGAAAGTGTAAGACTATCTACACACAATATAAAGGAAGTGTCATCCACGTATTGGGAGATGGTTTGTTGACTAGCCCCATCTAGCATGATGACCTCTTAAACTTCCTCCTCTTCTATTGCTTGTTTGACAAGTTGACTAAAAATTTCACCTAAGGATGAAGAAGCAAAGGGCCATTGGGCACCCTTGCCTAACGCCCCTTTTGATATTGAAGGTATCTACTACTTGGTTGTTCAAATTCATAATTGCTTTAACATTGCAAACCATAACTTAATCATCAAGATGGTGTTCAAGGACATACCTTGCTTCTCTAATGCTTTGAACAAAACAACCCAACTTTGTCATAGGCTTTGGAAAATTCCAATTTAAGGAAAATTATCGATTGCTTAGACCTCTTAGCCGAATCTAAAGTTTCATGGGCAAGAAACACATTATCCAATATGTAACATAAGGGAAGGAAAGATGTTTATCAAAATTAATCACTTCCAGAAGGGTACCTTGTAGCCTTTTTTATAACACTTTTGTGTAAATCTTGTAAAACACATTGAAAAGAGTAATGGGCCTCCAATTGGAATGGTCTTCTTGTGCCTCCCCTTTGTGTAAGAGAGTTATCAACGCTTTGGTGACTCTTTCATAGAATTTGCCAACTATGATCACCTCCACCACCATCTTGTGGTAGTTAACCTCCACAATTGACCAAAATTGAGTGAAAAATTGAATAGCCACACCATTGGGCCCTAGAGCTTTCCCCACATACATTTCCAAAATAGCCAACCTAAGTTCTTCCTCTGTGATAGGATGTTCTAGTTCATGGTTCATTTTACTAGTGAAGCTAAATTTAATGGATTTTAAGATTTTTTTGTGGATCTTGATTGTTTTTTCTAAAGGGAATCATTTTTCATACAATGCGGAATAAAAATTCATACAAATTATTTTCATCTCTCTCTTTTTTCTAGTTATTTGGCCATGGTTGTTTCGTAACTTTGTGACAATTAATGCCCTTGATTTTTTTATGATTGTTGTAAAGAATTCATTGGTGCAAGCATCTCCTTTCATCTTCCACTTAACTCGTGAGCGAATCTTTTGACTAGCAACCTTCTTGTTTTTTAATACGTTCAACTTAGTGTTTAAGTCACCAACTTGTTGTCAATGTGCATCCTTGACATTCTCTTAAAATTCGTTATGTGCCTTTTTCAAATTTTGCCAAAGGTCTTTTTCTTGGACTATGTACTTTGAGACTTTATTCTTACAAAATTACTTGTAGAATCAAATGATTTTTTGTAGTTTTGAAAAAAAGTTGTAGCTTCATGAACATTATTCCAAATTTGTTGGATTTGTAGTATGTACTACCACTTCCTTAAAATATCTTGTGTTCATTTTCCAAGTTCCCCCCTTCTTTTCTAACTTGTTTAGTTGGATGGTTGAATGAATAGGAAGGTGATATAAGAGGTTGGTATCCCTTTTAATCAAATACATAATTGGAAGGTATTTGGGGTTGAAAACAGAGCCAATTGGGAAGTACACACAATCAAAATGAACCATGATCCTCCGCTTGTCGGGTTTACAGTTGTCCCATGAGAACATGCAACTATTTGAAAATCTTGGGTGTTCCATCACATTTAAGGAAATTTTCACTACTTCCCACAAAAACCTTTATTTGTCAACTATACATTTCCCACACACTAGTCTTGTTAGCTTGATGTTCAACCATATTGAAATCTCCTACCAAGATCCATCCACAATCCTTAAGTAGATACTTAACCATCAACTCCCAAGGCACACACCTTTTAACTATGTTATTAAAAGCGTAGATGTTGGCCATTGTTATGTCACCACCTTTCACCCTTAAGATTTTAAACCAATGAAATCAATTAATCATGAGGAAGCCGATTAATCATGGGTGTGCTTGTCTAGGTGACTAACTTGCCCTATTTTCCTGTCACAAAGGAATTAACTCCTCCTTTTTTAGCTCTTGAGTTTGGATCATTAGTAAAATTCCATGGGATGCTTCAATTGTCCAAGTAGAAGCCTCCGTCCATAGGATTTGACCTAGGTTGTTTGTTCTATCCACTTTAAGCTTATGCTCTTATAATAACATGCCATCAATTTTTGGGGAGATGTTATGAACATATTCACTTAGTTTTTGAACTACTTGGGTGTTGTTTAACCCATGAACATTATAGTTAAAAAGGTGGATATATTCATAATGTATTGAAAATGTCAATGAAGGGTTTTCGTTTCAAGCCCTTCCTTCATGTTCCTTCTTGTGAATTTAGTTGCCCATGCCTTCCAAATCCCCACATATCATAAAATGATCTTTCATTGTGTTTCAAATTTGATGTGGGGACTAGTTGGTTGACTTGGGTAGTTTTAACCCTCATGAATGCTTTGAAGTCTTGAAATTGACCTCATGTTCTTTTGTTTTTGTTCACATCCCAACACCACATTTGTTGAGGCTAGCTAAATTTGCAACAATTACATTGAATTGATCATATAACTCTTGGGTTACCACATCCATTTCGAGAGATGGTCTTGGGATTCAAGCTAATGTTTGCATAGGTTTTTTCCCCTCTTAATGGCAATATATTTTTATTGGGCATCTTCATAGTCTTCCATCTCTTCATCTTCCTCCTTGTTTTGAACCTAGGGGGATTCTTCCCTTTTGTTACATCCAAATACTAACTAGTTCAATATATGATGGAAGACTTGTTATTCCTCTTGCATCTCCCAAAGGCCTTGTTAGGGGTGACAATTGCATGTTTCCATTTGTGTGTGCCCTTACATCTTGAGAAAAATTTAGATTGTTTTTTTTGCATCTACCTCTTCATGGCTTTGCTATAAGGTCTTACTTCTAATTACATTAGTTGAGGTGCCTTCTACCATAAATGGTTCTTTTTGTTTAACCCACTTGACTCACTTTGAATACTAGGTCCACCTGGCAAATTGTCTTGAGATGGAGTATGTAAGACCTAATTCTTATAATTTAAGAATAGATGTTAAGATTCCCTTGCCTATGCTTGAGCCAATCCCCAATTCAAGCAATGCCCTTTGCACACATTACATCACTTTTGTTAACGTTGCATTAGTTGTGTCATGGTTGAGCAAAGTTGCACCATCCAATTCATCTAATCCAAACGTTTGTGACCATCCCAACTCAACACCCTCCCTTAATCCCACCTTGCTTACATTAAGTTGAACTTGGGTTTTGGCATTAAATGTTTTCAAGTCCTTTCATTTAGGCTTTTGTCATCCTTGATTATATAACCACATCCCTATTGTTCTACAATGTGATGTACAAGTGGCATTTTGTCCCCTATGATGTGGCAACTTGGCACTTGCTCCTCTTGTTACCCCAATGTTGTTTTGATTTGCCCCCTCATTAACTCGCTCCCAAGTTCTTTGTTGGACCCAAGTTGGGTCCAAGTTAATTAAACAGCGAAACTGTTTGGAATTCAGGGCATGTTCCTAGCTTTCAGCACTAAAAAAGGTAGAGGGGCATGCTGAAGCTCTGGGATGGGACTAGGAAGAGGACAAGCTTTAGTTACATACTCGAACTTGCATCGAACTAACCAACAAGTTGGGTTGTTCACATTCTAGAGCACCTTTAGTGCTAGGACAAACCACGGGCAACCTTGGACTCATAAAACTCACCACGGTCCAAACTCGAGGGAAGCCACCACCTTCCTTCATATAGTATTCTTTGCATCTCTCTGCGACACCTACATCTGAATGGCTTTTTGTCTCGGGACTCCCAATAAGGAGTCCCGAAACTGTCCCCGTTTGGATTCCTGGGACTCTGTGAGTTCATAATTCTTTGCTCAGACCTCTGATTAGGATGAGGTCTAAAGCAAACTTGCAGCTCCCCTTGAGAGCTTTCCAACAGTGTGTCGCACTCCAACTACAGACACTAGGGTCGGTCGAGTCCCAACTTTTAGTGGTCAAGAGTTAAATTGTTAATTTAACTTTTGGCCCTTCTTTTTGCCATAACTTGTGTTGTAGATGTCCAAATGGCTCATGCGAGGCCATTTTCGACATCTACACTTTGATAGCTTTCCAATGATACAAGGAACGCCTCAAGGAGAGGTGTTTTGACCCCTGCAATCGAACTCTAAAGTTTCAAGAGTCTCAGAGGACTTCCAAGTCCCCATTTCGGGAGTGTGAATGTCATCCTCACACTCTTCCAAAAGTGGGGTTGTGACACTCATAAGGAAATGTATATTCAATTCAAGCACTTTTTAACAAGTAATTGCGAAAACATGTAAGAATAGTTATTTTTCAAGACTAAATTTTAATAACAAGTTCAAGCTCAATGCCTTTTCCCCAACATGATCGTTTAATTCATAAATGTCTTTTTTGTAATTTAACTTTTGGAAATGCAATGGAATATTTTCAAACAACTCACACTTTGGCACCATTTTCCCTACACCCATGTCCTCCAACACCACCTACTTTTCACTTTTCCTTGAAGACTACGAACTAGACCAAAACTTTGAACTTTCTTTTGATTCTTTCAAATGAACATTCCAACGCATGATGCATTTATTGACAAGTGGTCCTTTTGAATGGTTTTTGAATGCTTTCAAAACTATTTTCATTAAAAGGTTCAACGAGTGGATTTTATTAGTTGTTTCTTTTTTATTCTCATATCACACAAGGTCACATTCCAGCTCAAATTGCACGTGACTTTAGAGTGGCTTGCTTCTTAGCCATGCCCAAACCTTTAGGTGGAATTTGTCCCATTGTAATGGGGGAAACATTGTATTGATTCACAAGCCTTATTTTATGTTTTAAATTTCACAATGCTTTTGCAACACATTTCTCCCCACACTAATTTAGAATACAACTAAGGGTGGTTATGAAGTATAATCCATGGCATCATGTGCACCTTGGATTTTCACTTCGCTTAAGTTATTTTCCAAGTAAACGTGGCAAACACGGTTAATTCAATGTCAAGAAGGGTCATATTTCAAGAACTTCATGTAGTAGGTGGAAATATCATACAATTCATCCCCTTTGTTCATGCATTCTATGCATTTGAATCTCCTTTTTTTTATAGTCATTGTAATTGTGAAGGTGATATCATATTCATCCCATTTACCATGGGAACTTGTCTAGGTGATCCCTTAAGGGAGACACTATTTGTTTTAGCCCACTTTAAGGTTTTATGTTTTATAGGTAGTTGTTTCCTTTCTTGTCTATTTTCGTCCATTGTAGATAACATTCACATCATGTGTCCCCCTTCAATTGTATCATTTGTATATGAACATTTTCATATCAAACTTCGTGTGATAGGACTTTCCATTCAACCTTAGAAACATGTAACATGGTCACCTTTTGGCTTGTCGTTTAACTTCAACACCCCATCCTAGTTTATCATTCCATTAGAAAGAATTAAAGTCTCGAGGTTATATTAAACACTTCATATTTCACATCATCTTTCATCAAAGATGCCTTGTTAAAGGATGTTCGACATGTGAACCTTTTCTTTAGAATGGGTGGTGTTCATATAGCCTTTGGAATTTTAACTCAATGTTTTGTGCAATGGCCATCATATTTTTTATGATGCACATTTCTTTCCTCCACTTTCATAGAATGTTTTATTTCTTTTGACTTTTCTTTCGTTCAAATGTTTGGGTGTCTCTTGGGTTCAATATCGTTTGATAGCCCAGAAAGACTTGTAGCCTATAAATAAGCCTTTTTCCCAATTATTTTTGTGGGTGTTGGGGGCTCATATTGATAACCATTGTCACCCCAATAGCTTATTTAAGGAATTGAACTTTTGTAGATTTAGTCATAGTTGTTAAGTTTATGGTTGATTAACATCTTTTCCTTTTTGAAGCCTTAACACAAGTCAACAATAACCTTTCCTTTCCAACAACACATCAAAACAACATGTGATCTTCTACCATCCCCAACTTGTGTGTGTCTTCCTTTGTTTGAATAACTCATCAGACAACAAATGATTTGATTTCAAAATTCCATCTCAAAACGTTTACACCATCATACTTTTTTCAACATGTTTTGCGACAAGATATTTATCTTGATCACTTTTCTTTGTCAAAAAATGTTAATCACATTGTAAACGATGCAAGTGTCCTCCATTTTAAGTTATGTAATAGTCATAGATTACTTTTTGACTTTCACCCCTTTAAAACACACCTCCCATCATCACAATCGACCTATTGCAAACAATCAATTTTTGACACAAAGAAATATGGCCAACCTATCATAGATGCTTGATTTTTGACAAGAAGAGATTTTGACATCTAGTTTGAGCTAACTTGACATCCTACAACTTTGCCCTTTTCCTTTTTCTTATAACTTTGTACATTTTCCAAATCTACAGTGTGTTTATTAATAAAGTTTTGCATGGTTTCATCAATTGGTGGTTGAGGAAGGATACCAAATATCACTCCTTGGTTCTGCATTATTTGCCATTTGGCATGCGACCACCACCTTGGTCCACTCGTTTTGTACTTCAACGTCCTTTAGTGTTGTGTTTTGTTTTTCAATAAAACTTTGGCAAGGTTACATCATTAGCTTATCGATATAATAGAGTTTTCCGTAAAGACAGGAAAACCCAGCACCAGAACCCTGAGTTTGGTTCCAAAACCGGGTGAGATTAAGAAAAAACCCTGCAAAAAAGTACATGAGCATCCAAGGGGGTAAACTTTAGTCTCAGCTTGTTTTGGCCCCCTCTTTCCTTTTTCCTGGGCGCCTCCACTACTCCTACTACATATATTTTCACTGCTCCTACTTGTACAACTACTATAATGACCTCGAACCTTGTGCATTAAATGCTGATTTCATACCCAGATTTGATAGCATTTCCTTACTTACTTTGCGGACCGCACTCAAAAGATCAAAGAGGGGAATAGAGGGGTGAAAGGAGGCCCCAAAGACAGGGTGAAGACAAGGTGACTTTGAAGGAAAACTCTATTACGTATATTATATAGTCAAGAATATTAAGGTGCGCCATCCAAATGCACAAGGAAATTTCTCCAAGTGCGTGTGCTACCTGCAAAAAGTTGGTTCTTTTCCCTATTATATGTAATGGGTTTAATTCATTAGTTTGGTTTGGAAGGCCGGCCGGAGGAGAAACTCCAAGGATTCTTTCTTCCGGGGGCGGCTAGTTTTTTTTCTGTTTCTCCAGCTCCTTGGATATTTATTGCAGTGGAAAAGAAAGATTTCACCCGTAGTCCATGGACCATGATGTGTGAGCTTGGAGTACGTTAGGGTGGTTCAAAGTCCCTGCTTTTGGTGGTCTGGACGATCTCTGGATTCTTTCCTTAGGGGATGGGTGGTGGTGGTGGTGGTTCCGGATTGAAGAGTGAGTTGTCTTTTTCTTTTTTTCTTTTTTTTTCATTTTGGGAGAAGAGAAGATCGGAAAGTGTAACGGTAGTGGCGGATTTTTTGAAAAAAATTGATCTGCTGCACTTCGGGTTGGTTTTTATTGAGCTATTTTCATGAAGATTGTTTGGAGTTTCAACGCAATTTGATTCTGTCTAGTCCAACAGAGATTCAAAAATCACGGCAGGACGTCAATAATGCAAGAAAACTCCCAGTCTAGGTCGATTTGTACTTGCAGAAGGGTAAGTATTTTCATCAGCATACGTTTTGTAAGTTTTCTCTCATAAATTTGCCCTTCATACCTTCTCAAGGCAACGCCAAATGAAGCATGCTTCGGTTCTGACAAAGTTGTTAGGGTTTCAAAGTTATTAGGTCTGATGAGGGTTGGGGAATTTGTAGCATCCAGAGCAAATATCACTCACTCAAGTCCCCTCCAACTTCTTCCCAATTCAGATGTACTTAGGAATCTCGATGATGCTCAGACGGCGGTCAAAGAATTCTTTCATGTAATTGTTTGAAGTTTTGCATACAACTTTTTTGTGTCGAAAAATAAGCCTTCTCTGGTGAACCCAAGTCATTCAGAAAGCTTTCCTACCCCATTCCAACTACAGCTTTACTGTGTTGAGTCCTTGAACCTGAATGTTTCATGTGATGCTGTTGTCAGGGTAGGAGCTGATTTTAGCCATGATCAACAAGAATTCTAACTTGAGACTTTGAGACCCAACTTTTTTTATGTTGTAAAAATAGCCTTCTCTGGTGTACCCAAGTCATTCAGAAAGGTTTCCAATGCCATTCCAACTACTACAGCTTTACTGTGTTGAGCCTTGAACCTGAATCTTTCATATGATGTTGTTGTCAGGGTACAAGGAGCTGCTTTTAGCCGTCCAACAAGATCCCTAATTTGAGGCTATGGGATCCAATTTTTTGGTGTTGTAAAAAAACCCTTCTCTAGTGTACCCAAGCCGTTCAGAAAGCTTTCCTGCCCCATCCCAACTACAGCTTTAGTGTGTTGGCCCTTGAACCTTAATGTTTCATATGATGTCGTTGTCAGGGTTTGAGCTGATTTTAACCCATGCAACAAGAACCCTAATTTGAGAATAAAATGAGATGGGTTTGCCATATCATACTAGACATCTGACCCATTAGTGTTTGAATCTGTTCAAGGGTGGCAGATTAGTGTTATATAAGTAGTCTCCTATGTGTCTCCTTGGTCCTGGGATTTGGCACAACCCAATGTTGAAAACAAATAGAAGAGCAGTTTCCTCTAGAGTACTTAATTTGGATCCTGTTTTTTGGTATTAAAATGTGCAACCCTTTTTGGAATGGATTTCTTTAATCTCTACTGCCAAGTTTAGCTTTACACTTGCTCTTTGCTTCCAACACTTCTCCTCTTTTTTACTAGTGCAGATTTGTACACCAAGATTCCTGTATAAACTCCTCGCCTTCATTCATAATGTTCTTATGCAAACTCAAATTCCAGTAAGGATCTCAAGAATTTAGGCTTGAACTTGGGAGGATATTAATGTGGACACGAGGTTGCCAGAAGAAGGTGAAAAAATGGCCGCCTTGGAAATGGAGATGGGCAATGAAATTATGCAAGAGCTGAAGAAAGCATTGAAGCTAGTATTGGCAGAGTCTGTGAAATCAGGGGGAGAGGCATTGGAGAATTCTGTTGGTGCAGTTGCATGCCTCTGCACTCTGCTTGAACAGGCACTAGTGCATGGTCTGAAGCTTCCAAGATCAAGATTTGCAGCATGGAGGTCGAGCAAGACACCGCCCTCCTTCTTTGGCTTGCTGGAAAGTATTGAGCAGCAACTGCCCTTTGACCCTGTGCAAGGAAGTGAAATTTCCTGGGGCTCTCTGGGACTTCAGCCTATCCGTGACCTAAATTGGGCTACAACTGCTCATGGAAAGTTTCGGCTGTGGATCCGGCAGTCTTTGAATACCAGACTCCTCGGGGCTCGGCTAAAGCTTATAGTGCAGCACCAACAACTCCTTCAGCAGTGGTATCAACCATGGGCTTTGCTTCAAAGGGACGACACAGTTGATGAATTTCTTTCCATTGCATTGGCACTGAATGCAGTTGATATGAACCTCTCCATGGATGTAGATCTTGACCTCAGTGATCCAAAGTTATCTTGTTTTGCTATGGAGGAGCCTAAAGTTCAAGCTGTACTAGATGTCCTTTCTCCAATTGAGAGCCCTTGTAGTTCTCCTGAACAAAACAGCCCTGCTTTCCAGGAAGAGATTAGGGTTTCAGGGAACACGAGTTTTGATGCTGGTTCTTCTCAAGACAAAGATAAGACAGACATGACAACCCCTGGTGTACTAACTGAAGGCACAGGTCTGGTCAATTTTGATCCAGAGAATGGAATTTGTGACAATGAAAACTTTTCTGAGCATTCTTCAATGTTTGGGGTTGATATGGATGAGGATGAGCACGTCTGCTTTGATGGGAAAAATCCAGTCGATAGTGCCACTAACCACCAATGGCTGATTCAGAATGCTGTTTCAGAGCTTGCATTTGGTGGTGATGACTGGGAAAATTTTGTTCATGAGAATGGGGAGGGCTTGGAAAGTTTCAGTAACACAGTTGATGACTTGACTACAGAAAAAACTTTGTCTAAGAATCTGCTTCACCTCCAAGAAATTCGACTGGTGGGTGCTGGTCAAGAGAGTATCAGGGCAGGACCTTCAAAACTGCAGAGATCTACTGGAGATAGTTTCATGACTGAAGACATTTGGGGAACCAGCAGAGTTGAGCTTGACGAGGATGGTGAATCTGGTCAGGACAATATGTTCAAAGCACATTTGGATCAAAATGAGACAACTCGATCTGCATCATTGAGTCCCATTTCATCACCAGATCAGAATTCTGGAACACCTCACAGTCTGTGGAGTGGGAGCAAGAGACCTGACCCAGAGGAACATGGTGGTGACACAGATGCTCATGCATTTTCTGGAACCGGGTTCACCATGGGAAAGTCATCCTTAGGGGACCAGGATTTTTCCCTGGCTGGAACCTTAGAGTCCTGCAAGGATTCTGTTACAGAAGAGTCATCAAGCGTCAGAAAAGATGGGCTCTTGACAGTTAGCTCCTTCAGTGAATTCAACGAAACACATTGGATAGAATCTGGAATCAAAGAGAAAGAGCCAACAACTCAGAAACTGACTGGCAGTCAATATGAATCAAGTAGCCAAGGATGCGAGTTGAGAGATCTATCCATGGCAGATGGACCAGGAATTGCACTGGGAGCGATCATCTCCAAGTCTATTGATGGAAATGGTTCTCAAAACATTGCTGCAAAATCAGGGTTGGAGATGGAAGTTGTTGGATCAAGTATCATGGACAGTTTCACAGAGGAAGAAGTTGTGCCCCCTACCAGAGCTGTTGGGGAGGTTGGTCATAAGCGAGGGTCTGTTATGCGCTTAAGCTCCAGGCATGCAGAAGAGCTTTTGCAACTGGACCTTACAAAGTTGGGGAGGGCTCTCCAATTCCCCCTGAAGATGTTGGGGAAAGGAGGAAATGATGCAGCTGTTGGCAAGAAGGAATTATCTCAGAGAACTCAGCCTTTAGAGACTGATGAGGTGAACTCTTTGGCCAAGACTTTCTAGAGCAAAAAAGAATTGGGGTTGTAAACGTAGTCATATTGGTCATATTGCAAGTATCTGTTCTGGAAATTGATTTCTGGAGTGAGTGTCAGAGCATCTCGAGCATATGCTTGGAAGTTCACCTCATTGGTCACTGTTCTTGTTAGCATTTTTCATTATCTCATTTCTCAAACAGGAACATTTATATCATGCTGTTGCATATGACTCCATAAACAAGGGACTGTGCAAAAATTGTAGAATATGGTATGTGGAACTACAGCTGATCTTTTGGGTTGGGAAGCCCTCTCGATATCTTACTGTTTTAACATTTGTGGATGACCAGCTTGCAAGGTCCATGGAGAAATCAAATGTGATTGAGACCTATATGGACATAGTTCCAGATATGGAGGATGTGCTCTTTGATACTCATGGTAGTGGGCATCAAGTCTTTGAAGTTGGAAAACCTTTCCATCTCCATCCCCATCCCCTTGAGCGAGATGGGAGCCTAACTGCTTCAATGTCAGGAAGAGTTCAGGGTTCAGATTTGAGACCCTTTCAATTGTCGGGGAGCCAATCTGTTGAGGTTTTGTGGGCTGAAGTTGTGGGGGCTCATCAACAACAAGGGGGAGCTTCATTTGGAGATAGGGTGGTGGGCATCCAAGACCACACAGTGTATCGGATACTTGTCAGAGGGATAGATGGAAAGGAATGGGAAGTAGAACGACGGTATAGAGAATTTGTTGCCTTACACCAGCAATTGAGCCGCAGGTTCTCATCGCAGGCAGAAATAGCCCTCCCAGCTTGCTGGGAGAAAGTGCAATCTGAGTCCTGGAAACTGTTTGGCCACACTTCACCTAATGTTGTTGAGGTCCGGAGTGCATTGATTCACGCCTGTTTGCAGTCTCTTCTTCAAGCAGGTCCCCCTTTGAACAATGCTGCTCCACTCTTAAGATTTCTTTTCCCGACAGGATATTCCATTCCCCCTCCTGGCAACACTAGAACACTTGCAAATGCACGTTCTTCAGATTTGGAGGATGAAGTGGGTGGATCTCACTTCCCATTGGAGGATTTTGGGGCTAATTATGCTGAGCATCAGGATTCACCAAGGTCAGATATTCTTGAACCAGTGATGAAGCCTGTTCTGGGGTCATCCATTAGGCTCATACTACAGGTTCACAAGAAGAGAGCACTTAAGCAGCAACTTCGTGCTCAACAACACATGTGTGCTGGCTGCCACATGCATCTTGAAATCCCCATAGGCCTGGTATCAAGCCTGGTTCAAAGCTTTGGGTTAGGTGAGCCACGTTGGTGCGAATACAGTGGCCAACTTTATTGTTCAACTTGCCATTTGAATGAAACTGCAGTTATACCTGCACATGTTTTGCACTTCTGGGATTTCACCCCTCACAAGGTTTCACAGCTTGCAAAGGCATACCTTGACTCCATCTACAATCAGGTACCTCCCTGTTCCATCTTGTTCAGATGCAATTCAGCACTCATCTTGCAGTGTAGGTTCAGATGCTTGAAACCCCATGCAAGGCTCTACAAATCTTCATGCATATTGAATTGAGGGGAGGGAATGGTTGGGCGGGCCGGTTGGGGGCTTTGGGGTCAGCCAATGTTGTGTGTGAGTGCAGTGAATCCATACCTGTACTCCAGAGTTCCAATTTTGGCACATGTTCGTGAGATGAGAGGACGACTGAGCAAGATGGTGGCCTGCATTGGCTGCCCTGCACTCCAACGGATCCAGGCTACTGCCACCTCTTGTAGTTACCTTCTCGAGAACAATGACTTCTTTGCTCTACGAGACCTTGTTGACCTTTCCAAAGGCGCCTTTGCTGGTATCATTGCAAACTTTCATCTGGTCTGATGACACATTTGGTAGTTGATAGCAACAAATTTCTCTCTCAATTTTTTTTCACAATGGAAGGCATGGGGCTCGTTTCAGAATTAAAGATTGCTCATCACCACTGTGGCATATAAGACTTGGAATCCCATGGAATAAGCAGGTGATTGTTGTTATTATTTCAGTAAATGTGAGGGTTTCCCTGGTTTTCTCTCTTGCTAGCCCAGCCATGCAATAGGTGGGGGAGAGAGTTTAGACCTGTAAGGTTTTGATTTTCCGCAGAATCTGTGCTTGTGGGTTGGACACATGACAGTTCTACCAGAGTTCATGCAGTCACTTTTGGAGAAAGTTTCTGTGCACATAAAGCGAGACTTGGCTTTCTGTCAGAAATCAGGGGAGCGCTGTGCTGCAGTGGAGTTGTGCAATGACCCTGATGATTTCATATTCCCATTCCAAGTACAGTTTTCCACTCTGCTTGAAAAGACTTACTCCTAAAAGGATGTCTAGAATGGTATGCACCCTTCATGAGAAGAAACAAGGAGAAAATTTTGACTCAAGCTAGCCAATAGCAAAATGAGCCAAAATGACTAAATGTTACAATAGCATGAGGCCTCAAAAACTTGAGACCATACAGGTAACTGAAGACTTCCCATGTTCTCTTCAGAGCTGTAATGGGTGGTCCACTTTTGCTCCATCATGTCCAAATCCGTACTCAGAAATGAGTTGTCATAGATTTGACTTCACTTTCCACCTTATAGAGCAGTCAGTGCTTAGTAAAAGGTGCAGAGGGGGAAAAAAGGTTTAAATTTCCTATCACTACACTGTTACCTCCCTGCTTAAGGTTGTAAAACATTAGAGATCAAGAAGGCCTCGATGCATTATAGCTAGTTTGGGAGAAATGTGAATACTTGTTAGTATGTGTTCATGAGATTGTTGTCTTTATGGTTTGCAGGAGGATAATATCATAAGGTGTGTATACTGTCACGTGCCATTTCATAAGCGATGTTTTGTGAAGTGTAAGACATGCCCATCGTGTTGTGGAGCTGACAACATTGTTGTCCTGGAGGAACATCATCGCCTTGGGGAACTATTGGGTGTTAATGACACTAAAGATGTTTTGCAAGATGGTCACCTTGTGGACCCATCAAATGTTGAAGTGGATGTTGGGACCAATTTTCCAGTACAAGAGCCTGTGCCCTTGACATTGATTAGTTCAAGTTCCACCAACAATGAGTCATCAAGGACTATTGCAAGGGTTCCAGTAGGTCATGACAACATGAATGCAAAGCAAGCCCTTTTCTCAAGTGCATTGACCCCTAAAGAGACTAAACTTGTGGATTCACAAGTAGGCCACCAAGATTCAGAGGTACTAAATATGAATCCCTTGTTGGCTCCCCTTGAATTGTGAGTTGTACAAGAAGACAATTCCTCTTCCATTGCATATTGACATTGGGATGGACCAAGTGCGATTAGGTTTGTAGTGTGCTTATGGAGTTAAGCAACATCAATGCTTGTATTTTGTGCTACACATGAGTACCATGGCAAAAGCTTGTCACAATGTATGGGTTACAATTCTCAGTTTTCCACCGATTACTTTATCTCATTGACATATGCAATGATGAACTTCCAAGGTACTCATACAAAAATTGCATTTTTGTATGAAGTCAGTTTTTGGACTAGGTTGTATTGGTTTGTGAATGGTCAGCTATAACCTTTTGTAGTTTTAGGTTATTCTAAAGTGAAGATGTTCACATTGTGGTATGATTCAATGATATGTTCAAGATGCAGGAGGGCCCACCACTACCCTCTATGTACACCTGGCTAGGCCTGAAAGCTTAGATGCTTGCTTGCATTGGTTTATAGCAAGACAAGCCACAATAAAATAGAGGTTATCTTTACAAGCTTGTTGCAACATTAATGAAGATACCATGGACACATGCTTTCCTTTTTAGAAATGTGACATAAAAATAAGAGGGAGGTTTTGGGTAATGGTTTGTCTAAAATTTTGGGTTGAGTTTTTATGTAGTTATTTGCAAGCACTATCGGGAGCTGATTATCTTAGTGGGTAGTTAGTTACTCATGGCAGCTTGTCACCTGTATCTATGATGAACATGAATGTCTGACACTTTTGTGACTACACTCATTGTTAGCTTCAAAGTACTGTGCATATTATTCGGAGCTTTGATACCTTAGTTCTTCCAAGAATTTTTCTCTCCGTAGTTAATTAGACGATGAATTGAATTCCACTTTCACTCAACAAGATGCATGTGCATATTTGTGATGTGATTGAAATATACATTAGTGATTTGTACCTTCAATGAGCAGTTTGTCTACTATGCTTGTTCTATGGTATTGGAGTAGTTCATTGATATAAGTTGAAACAGAAACCTTCATAGGCTTCATGCAAGTTTTTAATGTTTAAATGATCACATTCAAGTGACATGTTCTCTTATTTGTTCATAATCAGATCCTCGTAACAAAGTTTCCAAGTTTGGTTAATCAATCATGAGTTTTCAATCAAAATGGTTTCAAGCCCATGAACACATAATCTTTATTGAAAGTT
>Ga0209208_10006143_pt1 | contig 16565 bp, 15 predicted proteins | sample S1TSphfallax_3_FD_187694 | JGI IMG/M metagenome (GOLD analysis project Ga0209208, IMG submission 187694) | Host-associated microbial communities from peat moss isolated from Minnesota, USA - S1T2_Fd - Sphagnum fallax MG (SPAdes) (version 2) | ecosystem: Host-associated > Plants > Peat moss >...
ATTTCCGTATTTATCCTTTATTTAGATTCTTTGAAAGTTGGTGTCAAGATGAAAATCGCCATGGAGATTTTTTTGCAGCTCTTTTAAAATCTCAAAAAAATCTTTTAAATACTTTTGAATCAAGATTATGGTGTAAATTCTTTTTACTTTCAGTTTTTGCTACAATGTATTTAAATGATTCTCAGAGAAGAGGATTTTATAATGCTATTGGATTAGATCATAAACAATTTGATCAATACGTAATTCAAAAAACAAATCAAAGCGCAGGAACATTGTTTCCAATTATTTATGATACAAATCATCCAAAATTTTTTAAATTATTAGATGATTGTGACAATGTTAATTCAGAAATTTTAACAATTGATAAAGATGAAAATCAATTTAAATTATTACGAAAAATACCTGCATATTTTTCTTTAATTTCATACTTTATTCAACTTTATTTTTTACCTTCAATTGAAACAAAATATATTTGGACAGAATAAAATGCCTTGACTATTTTGCTAATTCTTATTATTATTAAGTTAATAATCTTTTTCATAAGAATTATCAAAATGAAGTTAAAAACTAGAAAAGCTGCTTCAAAAAGAGTAAAAATAAAAAGCAATAGTTTGGAAAGAAAAAAAGCATATAAATCTCATTTACTTAGAAAAAAGAATTCAAAACGTTTAAGACGTTTATCTGAATCAACTACTATACATAAATCAGATTTTGAAAGTTATTCTCTACTTTTACCTTATTTTTAATAATAAAACTCTTTTATTTTTTACTATTTAATATTGTGATTGAGAGAAATGGTTCGAGTAAAACGTGGAAATGTAGCGGCCAAAAGTCGCAAAAAATATTTAAAATTAGCAAAAGGTTATGTTGGATCTAATTCCAGACTATCTAGTTTAGCCTCTGAACAAGTAGTTCAAAGCTTAAATTTTGCGTATTATGGAAGAAAGTTAAAAAAAAGAAATTTTAGAAAAATTTGGATTTATAGAATAAATGCTGCAACAAGAGCTAAACAGAATAGTTATTCAAACTTTATTGGCTCAATCAGAAAACTAAATATTTTTTTAAATAGAAAAATTTTAGCAAATTTAGCTTTTAATGATTTACCAGCATTTAATGTAATTGAACGTCAAACAAGAAAAATAAACTAAATCTTTTAAGAAAAATTTTTCTTAAAAGATTCTCTAGTGCTGGCATAGCTCAATTGGCAGAGCATTTGATTTGTAATCAAAAGGTTAAGAGTTCAATTCTCTTTGCCAGCTTTTAATTATCAAAAATAAATAATTAAATGATCTTACTTTAAAGATTATTTTATTATTCAATTATAATATTAATTACAATAAAATATATTTTATATTTAATAAAATAAGACTATTACATTATCTTTATGGAAAGTTTATTATTAAGCAAATTGCCTGGAGTTTTTGCTGCCTTTGGTCCACTAACAGATGTATTACCTGTTATTCCAATTTTGTTCTTTTTATTAGCTTTTGTTTGGCAAGCAAGTGTAGGATTTAGATAAATAAATAAAAAAAATGGTAGAACCTTTATTATCCGGAATTGTATTAGGATTAACTGCAGTAACATTAGTTGGTTTATTTGTTGCAGCATATCTTCAATTTAAACGTGGAAATCAATTAGTTATTTAAAAATATATTAAAAGATGTAATTATTAGATTTTGAATTTATCTAATAATTACCAACTTGCTTTAATAATTCCAGGTAAAAAGCATTCATGAGCTAATTCCCTTACAGCATTTCTACATAATCCAAAATATCTAAAATATCCGCGAGGGCGACCAGTTTTCCAACATCTATTTCGTAGTCTTATTTTTGAGCTATTTCTTGGTAACTTTTGAATTTTTTCATTTAGCTCAAATATAGTTTCTAAATCATTAGAAGCTTTTAATTGATTTAAAATAGATTCTCGTTTTTCAGAATATTTTTTAATAAGTTTTTTGCGTTTATTTTCACGCTCCAACATACTTTTTTTAGCCATTTTTATTAATTGGTTGTTATATTGTTTAGTAAAAAACAATATAACAAAACTTATTAGATTAACCAAATTTCCCCAAAGTAGAGGCTATTACAAATGGAGCATATGTAAAGATATAGCCTACTGTAAAATGAGCTAATCCAACTACACGTGCTTGAACAATTGATAATGCAACAGGTTTATCTTTCCATCTAATTAAATTTGCTAAAGGAGTACGTTCATGAGCCCAAACAATTGTTTCGATTAATTCTTGCCAATATCCACGCCAAGAAATTAAGAACATAAATCCTGTTGCCCAAATTAAATGTCCAAATAAGAACATCCATGCCCAAACAGATAAATTATTCATTCCTAATGGTGTATATCCATTAATAAGTGGAGATGAGTTTAGCCATAAATAATCTCTTAACCAACCCATAATATAATTTGAAGATTCATCAAACTGACCAGGGTTTCCAAGCCAAATAGTAATATGTTTCCAATGCCAATAGAAAGTTGTCCAACCAATTGTATTTAACATCCAAAAAGTTGCTAAATAGAAAGCATCCCAAGCAGAAATATCACAAGTACCTCCTCGACCAGGACCATCACAAGGGAAACTATATCCAAAATCTTTTTTATCTGGCATTAATTTTGATCCACGGGCATCTAATGCTCCTTTTACTAAGATTAATGTTGTTACATGTAATCCTAATGCGATAGCATGATGAACTAAAAAGTCTCCGGGACCAATAGGTAAGAATAATGAATTTTTTGAGCTATTAATAGCATCTAACCAATTTGGTAACCAAATTTGTTGACTAGCAATACTTGCAGAGCTTGTTGAAGAAGATAACAGTGTATCAAATCCATATAAAGCTTTTCCTGAAGCTGCTTGAATCCATTGTGCGAATACTGGTTCTACTAAAATTTGTTTTTCTGGTTCTCCAAAAGCTACAACAACATCATTATGAACATATAATCCTAATGTATGGAATCCTAAAAATAAAGAAACCCAACTTAAATGCGAAATGATAGCTTCCTTATGGTCTAACATACGGCTTAATACATTTCCTTTATTTATTTCTGGATCATAATCACGAACAAAAAATATAGCACCATGAGCAAAAGCTCCAAGCATTAAAAATCCTGCAATATATTGGTGGTGTGTATATAAAGCAGCTTCCGTTGCGTAATCGCGTGATAGAAATGCATATGGGTTTAATGCATAAATATGTTGAGCAGCTAAAGATGTAATTACTCCTAAAGCCGCTAGAGCTAATCCTAATTGAATATGTAATGAATTTGTAATTGTTTCATATAACCCAATATGACCTTTTCCTAATCTTCCGGCAGGAGGTCGATGAGCTTCTAATATTTCTTTAATACTATGACCAATTCCAAAATTAGTTCTATACATATGTCCTGCAATTACAAATAAAACACCAATTGCTAAATGATGATGTGCAATATCACTTAACCATAAAGATTGCGTTTGTGGATGAAAACCTCCTTTAAATGTTAATATAGCAGTTCCAGCTCCTGTTGCTGTATTAAACAGATGACTTGCAGTGTCTGGATTTTCTGAGTAAATGTTCCAATTTCCAGTAAAAAATGGAGCTAACCCTGCAGGAGAAGGCAATGTAGTTAAAAAATTATCCCATCCAACATGGTTTCCTCTTGATTCTGGAATAGCTACATGCACTAAATGTCCTGTCCAAGCAATTGAGCTAAAACCAAATAAACCTGAAAGATGATGATTTAATCTTGATTCATTATTTTTAAACCATGCTAAAGTAGGTTTAAATTGTGGTTGTAAATGTAGCCAACCAGCTTGTAATAAAATTAAAGAAAATACAACTAGACTAGCGGAAGCAATGTATAAATCTTGATTTGTTCTTAATCCTATTGTATACCACCATTGATAAACTCCCGACAAAGCTATATTGACTGGATAAATAACTCCACCTCTTGTAAAAGCTTTTAAAGCTGTTTCTCCAAAATGAGGATCCCAAATACCATGTGCAATTGGTTTAACTTTTAAAGGATTTAGAATCCATTGTTCAAAATTTCCTTGCCATGCAACATGGAATAAATTTCCCGCTGTCCAAAGAAATATGATAGCAAGATGCCCAAAATGAGAAGCAAAAATTTTTTGATATAATGTTTCTTCTGAAACATCATCATGACTTTCTAAATCATGCGCAGTTGCAATACTGTACCAAATACGGCGTGTAGTCGGATCTTCACTTAATACCTGACTAAACTTCGGAAATCTTGTTGCCATTAATTAAACCCCTTTTAATTTATTTTATACTATTAATTTCTTTTATATTAGCTTACAGATATAATTCTTGCTAAAAAGAAAGCCCATGTTGTTCCAATTCCTCCTAATAAGTAGTGCGCTAATCCAACTGCTCTTCCTTGTGTAATACTTAATGCACGAGGTTGAATAGCAGGCGCTACTTTTAATTTATTATGGGCCCACACAATAGATTCTATTAATTCTTGCCAATATCCACGACCACTAAATAAGAACATTAAACTAAATGCCCAAATAAAATGTGCTCCTAAGAAAATTAATCCATAAGCTGATAAAGCGGATCCATATGACTGGATTACTTGAGAAGCTTGTGCCCAAAGGAAATCACGTAACCATCCATTTATTGTAAGTGCTCCTTGTGCAAAATTACCACCTGTAATATGTGAAATAGTTCCTTGAGGTGTAATTGAACCCCAAACATCCGATTGCATTTTCCAGCTAAAATGGAAGATAACAATCGAAAGTGAATTATACATCCAAAATAAACCTAAGAAAACATGATCCCAACCGGAAACTTGGCAAGTACCTCCTCGTCCGGGACCATCGCAAGGAAATCTAAATCCTAAATTAGATTTATCAGGAATTAATCTAGAATTTCTAGCATAAAGTAGTCCTTTAAATAAAATTAAAGCAGTAACATGAATTGTAAAAGCATGAATATGATGAATTAAAAAGTCTGCTGTTCCTAATTTAATTGGAACTAATGCTATTTTAGATCCTAAAATTACAGGATCACCACCAAAAACATAGCTAGCCGCAGCTAATGCATTTGGAGAAGTTGTATTTGGTGCAGTTGCATGTAAATTTTGAATCCATTGTGCAAAAATAGGTTGTAATGCTATAGCTTTATCTGAAAACATGTCTTGAGGGCGTCCAAGAGCTTGCATTGTATCATTATGAATATATAATCCAAAGCTATGGAACCCTAAAAAAATAGCTACCCAATTTAAGTGAGAAATAATTGCATCACGGTGGCGAATTACTCTGTCTAATAAATTATTGTAATTTTGAGTTGCATCATAATCACGAACCATAAAAATAGATCCATGTGCCGCACCCCCTACAATACAAAATCCACCAATCCATACATGGTGAGTGAATAAAGATAATTGCGTAGGGTAATCAATGGCAAGATAAGGATAAGGTGGCATTGCATACATATGATGCGCAATAATTATACTTAATGAACCAAAAAGTGCTAAATTAATTGCTAATTGAGCATGCCATGAAGTAGTTAATACTTCATATAATCCTTTATGACCATTTCCTGTAAAAGGACCACGATGAGCTTCTAATATTTCTTTAATACTGTGACCAATTCCAAAATTAGTTCTATACATATGTCCTGCAAAAAGAAATAAGACTGCAATTGCTAAATGATGATGAGCTGTATCAGTAAGCCATAAACTTGCAGTTGTGGGATTTAATCCACCTTTAAAAGTTAAAATATCTGAATATTTAGACCAATTTAACGTAAAAAAAGGAGTTAATCCATCTTTAAAGCTTGGATATAAGCTACTTAAAAATTCTCTATTTAATAATAATTCATGAGGTGCAGGAAGATCTTTTGGATCCATACCAGAATCTAATAATTTATTAATAGGATTTCCTACATGAATTTGGTGACCTGCCCACGATAAAGAACCTAAACCTAATAAAATAGATAAATGATGATTTAGCATTGATTCTGCATTTTGAAACCATTCAAGTTTTGGTGCAGCTTTGTGATAATGAAACCATCCTGCAAATAATGAGACTGCTGATGCAACTAAAGCTCCAATAGAAATTGCATATAACTGTTGAGGCGTTGTTACTCCCTCAGCTCTCCAGATTTGAAAAAAACCAGAAGTTATTTGAATTCCTTGAAAATTTCCTCCAACATCAGCATTTAAAATTTGTTGTCCAATTACTGGATAAACTGATTGTGCACTAGGTTTAATTTGTAAAGGATTAAGTAACCAAGCAGTATAATTAGAAAAATAAGCTCCATGAAAATGCATTCCACTTAGCCATAAAAAAATAATAGCTAATTGTCCAAAATGAGCGCTAAAGATCTTTCTAGATACTTCCTCTAATGATTTTGTTTGACTATCAAAATCATGTGCATCAGCATGTAAATTCCAAATCCAAGTAGTTGTTTTTGGTCCTTTTGCTAAAGTTCTAGAAAAATGCCCAGGTATTGACCATTTTTCAAAACTTGTTTCAATAACATCTAAATCAACAAGTACTTGTGCTTTTTTTATTTTTTTAGCTTCTTGCGAAGTTGTAATCATATATAACTTTAAAATTCTTGAATTTTTACTAACTATCAATTGCCACACATCGGGCTCATGTTTGATGTGAGGCCTTTTATTTTTATTATATATAAATAAAAAATTATTCATGGTTTATTAAAGACTCTTGCTAATTTTTTTATTTATATATAATATAAGATGTATATATATCCTATATGGAACGGTGCCCGAGGGGTTAAAGGGGACGGATTGTAAATCCGTTGGCATTGCCTTCATAGGTTCAAATCCTATTCGTTCCAAATTTAAGAATTAAAATCTAATCCAATCATTTGAGAATTACTTCTACCAGGTGTTACCATAGGATAACAATTTTCATTTTCTACAACATTAACATCTATTAGAATTGCATTTTCTAATTTATTTATAGAAAACATTAAAGAATTTAAATCAGAAAAAGAATTAACTTGATATCCTTTTAAGTTATAAGCTTTTGCTATTTCAACAAAATTTGGCATTCCATTTTTCATATACGAATTTGAAAATCTATTTCCATAAAATGATTCTTGCCACTGTCTTACCATACCTTGCCATCCGTTATTAATAATAATAATTTTTATAGCTAATTGATATTGTGAGATTGTACTTAATTCTTGAATATTCATTTGAATACTTGAATCTCCTGAAATACAAATTACATTATAATTAGGATTTGCAACTTTTACTCCAATTGCGGCAGGTAATCCAAATCCCATCGTACCCAATCCTGAGCTAGAAATCCATTTTTTTGGCTGACAATTTATTAATTGTGCTGACCACATTTGATGCTGCCCAACATCAGTTGTAAAAAAAGCTTCTGAATTTTGATCGCCAATAAATTTAATTGTTTCTTGCGGTGATAAATTTTGAGATTTATAGTTGGAATTTATTAGTGAATATGATTTTTTCCATTTATAAATTCTTTTTGTCCATGAATTAGTTTGATTATTATCAATTTGAAAATTTTTTCGTAGCATTATAAAAATTTGAAGAAGCACTTTTCTTATATCTCCAATTATTGCTAATTGTGGACATCTATTTTTAGAAATTTCTGCAGGATCAATATCTATATGAATAACTTCAGCATTTGAGGCAAATTCATCCAATTTTCCTGTAACTCTATCATCAAATCTAGCTCCAAGTGCAATTAATAAATCACATTCACTAACGGCAAAGTTGGCATAAGCAGTACCATGCATTCCTAATAAACCTAAACCTAAATGATCTAATTCATTATATGCGCTCTTTCCCATTAAGGTTGTTGTAACAGGAATTTGATATATTTTTGATAGTTGATGAATTATTTTAAAAGCATTTGCTCGAATAACCCCACCTCCTATATATAATAAAGGTTGATAAGAATTTGCTAAAAAAGATGTAAATTTTTTTAAAATATCTAATTTTGTTACTTGCTTAATTCTATAGTTATTTTTTTCTAAGAGACTTGAAATTTTAGGGTATGAATAATATTTAATTTCTTCTAAACCTACATCTTTAGGAATATCTATTAAAATAGGGCCAGGTCTTCCATTTTGTGCTAAAAAAAAAGCTTCTGCTAAAATTTCTGGTAGCAAATTAGTATTTCTTACAGTATAAGAATGTTTTACAATAGGTAAAGTTATTCCAAAAATATCAGTTTCTTGAAAAGCATCAGTTCCAATAAAACTTCTTGCTACTTGTCCGGTAATAACAATCATAGGAATTGAATCCATACGAGCATTGGCAATTCCTGTTACTAAATTTGTTGCTCCAGGACCAGATGTAGCAAAACAAACTCCTACTTTATTAGTTACTCGAGAGTATGCATCAGCAGCATGTGCTGCACTTTGTTCATGTCGAACTAGAATATGTTTAATTAGATTTGCTTTTTCCCAATGATATAGTTCATCATAAATAGGTAATATAGCACCACCAGGATAACCAAAAATATGTTCAACCCCATTTTGTACTAAGCTATCAATTAATATATATGCTCCAGTTGGTGAAGAATTATTCTTAAATTTCATATAGTTTTTTCTTTTTTCTTCTAATGTAAGCTATAAATTAATAAATAAGATGTTGAAAATTCTATTCAGTATTATAAATTTTTTTTTTTAGGGAATAAGTAAAATAAATTTCTTAGCTAATTTTTTTGCAAATAAAGTTCAAAAGCAAAGTGAAAAATAAATTTTTTGTTTATTTTTCACTTTTTAAAAAAGAAATTATTAGAAAAATCTAATTTATTCTTTTTCACAAATATCATTTCGATTTAACTTGTCAATTTCTTGATTGAAGGATTTTGAGATATCTTCTATCTCTTTTTCTTTAAGTTTTTGACCTATATCTTTTAATTTTTTAGTAACTTCTCTTTCTTTATTCTCTCTTTCTTTGCGTTAATTTAATTCTTTTTCTCCTAAATTATCAATTTGTTCTTCAGTATTTTTCTTTTCTTCTTGGTTAATTCTTTTTGAATATCTTTTTCAATTCTGTAATTTTTGCAGGATCAGTTATTTTTTTCTTAATAAATCTATCCCATCCATTTCCTCTCTAAAAGGTACATCTTCATAGTAATGATCTTCAAAAAAATCTTCAGGGGAACTTCCCTTTGTTTTTTTATTTTTTTTGGTTTTTGAAATCCTGTTTTTGTAGAAGTATCAAATAAAATCCTAAGGATTTCTTTTCGATAGAAAAATATTATAACTAAAAAGAATTAAATAATGAGGTTTAAATCCTTTTTGAAGATAGCTGTCTCTAAGACTGATTTTTTTGGTGTATCTGTCAAATTTTCTACAAATTTTTGTAATTTAGGATCAGGTTTTCTATTAGTTAGGAGATATAACATCGCAATCATTGTTACAATAATCTTTCTCAAATTGCCAATAGGCTTAGAAAAAACTTTTTCATTAGATTGTTCTTTCTTTTTTTGTTGAAATATACCCGAAAATTTTTTAGTTAATTATGAAATTATAGGAATGGCTAATATTTTACATAGGTTAAGTAACCCACCTTTAACTTTTACTCTCTGATTTAAAATTGAAAAAAGATTGAAATTATTACTTTTTATAGGTATAGAAGGAGGGGTAATATTAAGAGAAATTTTTTTAATAATCTATTTTATTATTATAATAAAATTTTATTTAAGTTTATTAATAAAAAAGAAAAAGTAAGAAATATTTTTTAAGATTCAGAAAATAAAAAGAATGAGGAGAGAGTGAGATTTGAACTCACGGAGTCCGTAAGACTCATCTGATTTCAAATCAGACGCATTTGACCACTCTGCCATCTCTCCAGAAAAATAGAAAGAATTTCTTTCTATTTTTTTAAAAATTTACGATTGATATGTTGCAATTCCCTTAAATTTAATTGATCCCGGGTTTGGATTTTTTCCAACAGAAAAATCTCTTTTTCCTATCGCAATTCTTCCTTCATTTACTTTTTCTGGAAAAACACCATCTTTGGGGTGAATAAATTGAATTTCACCGCTTGGAAATAATCGGAAAATTCTATAATCGTTTATTTTAAAATTACTACGTAATTGTTTTCCTAAGGCAAGGCTTTGTTCTTTTCTTGCAAAATAAGCTAAGTTGGGACCTGGTTTCATAATGGCAGCTCCTCCAGTAGGAAGTTCAAAAATATTTTCTTCTTGGATTGAGTTTTTTCGATCATTAGTCCAAGTAATTACATATTTTTCTTCCACTTCAGATGCTTGTAGCCAACCTCCAGTACTTCCACCAAACTCTGGGTAATAAATATTAAATGCATCATTCATATTTTTTCTTTTTAAAAAATATTTTTGCTTTTAAGTCAATCTTCTTTCTTTTTTGGCTAGCGGAGAATGGATTTGAACCACTGACCTTCGGGTTATGAGCCCGACGAGCTACCGAGCTGCTCTACTCCGCTAGCTTCTATAATTATACTATATTTTATAAAAAAAAAATAGAAAAGAAAAAAAAATTATTGGAAAAAAAAGAGCCAAAACAAAAAGAGAGAGTCTTTGAATAATGGGTTGTATTTTTTGACTACTAATTAATCTTTCATTTTTAATTAATGAAAAAGGTTTTTCCCAAATTTCTCCATCATACCAAGAACCTTCTTCATAAACTATCTTTGAATCATTTAATCTTTTTTCTATTTGATTCCAACGAAAAAAGAAAAGAAAAAAATGTAAAAAAAGAAAAAAATGAAAAAAAAAGAATGTTGAAAGAAAAAAAGAAAAAGAAAAATGAAATGAGAAAAAAGGAAAAAGAAAAATGAAACAAAGAAAAAAAAGAAAAAAGGAGAATGAAAAAAAAATTTTTAAAAATTTTTCTTTTGAAGAAGTAATCCAGTTTAATAATGGATTTTCTTGTAACAAAATTAATTCATTAATTGGTTTTTGATTTTCAGGAATAGGACAAAATAAAAAAATTTTCATTTTTGTATTCATTTTACTTTAAAGCATATTGGAACTGATTTTTATCTCTAAAAATCAGTTATTTTTGTTTTTAGTAATAAAAAAAGCAATTCAAAAAGAAAACAAATCCAAGTAAAAATTTCAAATGGATTTGAAAAATTTCCTGAAGTTTGTGATGTTGTATCTTTTACGCTCTCATTTTGATTTAAAATGAAAGTGATTGCTAAAAGACTATTTCCTATTAAAAGAAAGTTTAATGGCCCTGTTAATTCAATCACTTGCAAGAAACCTCAAGAATTTTTTAAACGTTATGTATTAGCTTGAACTTGTAAAAAAATAAATCCTAAGCCTAAACCAATTAAAGTAAGAATAAAGCATGAAATAGCTGCAGTAATAATTTCTTCCATAATTGTATCTTTTTTTTAAAATCCGTTACGTCCCCAAACAACTAAAGCTAAGGAAAATGAAAAAACAAGCATTAAGCTTGCCCAACCTAAACTAAGTACATCAATCATAGTATCTTTTCAAATTTTTTTGAGTTTCACTATTTTTTTAGTTTTCTTTATTATAAAATTAATACTTTTTAGAAATAGTTTCTTCTCTCTATTTTTATAATAATGAAAAAAGTAGAAAAAGAAAAAATTTTTCTTTTCTCTTTGGTTTTATTAAAATTATTAAAATTTTCATATGTCAATTGTGAAAAATATTAAAAATTTTCCTTTTGCTGCAATCATTGGGCAAGACGAAATGAAGTTAGCATTGCAATTAAATGTTATTGATCCGAAAATTGGTGGAGTCATGATTATGGGAGACCGAGGAACAGGAAAATCTACAACTATTCGAGCTTTAGCAGATCTTCTTCCTGATATTAGTATTATTAAAGATGATCCTTTTAATACTGATCCGTTAGATTTTGAAAAAGATTATGAAATCGAAAAAATTAGAATTCCTATGGTTGAGTTACCTTTAGGAGCTACGGAAGATCGTGTTTGTGGTTCAATTAATTTAAAAGAAGTACTTTCGGGAGGAAAAAATACATTTGAGCCTGGATTATTAGCTAGAGCAAATCGAGGACTATTATATGTAGATGAAATTAATTTATTAGATGATCATTTAGTTGATATTTTATTAGATTCAGCGGCTTCGGGTTGGAATACTGTTGAGAGAGAGGGAATTTCCATTAAGCATCCAGCTCGTTTTATTTTAATTGGATCTGGAAATCCAGAAGAAGGGGAATTAAGACCTCAACTTTTAGATCGTTTTGGAATGCATGCTGAAATTCGTACTATTCGTGATCCTCAAATGCGCGTTAGAGTTGTTGAAGAAAGAATTAGTTTTGATCAATCTCCTCAAACTTGGATTGATAAATATGAAGAAGAGCAAATTGCAATCCAAAATCGAATAATTAATGCTCAAAATTTATTAAAAAAAGTTGCTATTTCAAAAGATTTTCAATTTAAAATTTCTCAAATTTGCAGCGAATTAGAAATTGAAGGACTAAGAGGTGATATTGTTTCAACTCGAGCTGCTAAAGCTTTAGCTGCTTTTGAAAATCGTCTAGAAGTTACACCCGATGATATTCGTCGCACAATTCATTTATGTTTAAGACATCGATTAAGACGCGATCCAATGGAATCAATTAATTCAGGGGAAAAAATTCTAGCAACATTTGATAAAATTTTTTCAATTACAAAAATTTAATGAAAAAAATGAGCTCAGTAGGATTCGAACCTACATTAGAAACTTAGAAGGTTTCCGTCCTAGCCCTTAGACGATGAGCTCTTTTTATATTTCTTTAGGCGGTACTGGGTTTGAACCAGTGACCCTCTGCTTGTAAGGCAGATGCTCTACCGCTGAGCTAACCGCCTTTGAAAAATCTTTCTCTAAATAATAGAGATTTTTTATTCATTATCAAAATTTGTTTCAGATTTTAATAAAATATAATAAGAAATTTTTTTAATATTTTTTTCATCTAAGCGATTTCCAAAAGCAGGCATACCATTTTTTCCATTTCTGATTAAATATGTAAGAGAATTTATTGAAGTCATTCCATTTGCTTCTAGATTTTCTTTTTTTAAACTTTTTTCTGGAAGAATTAAATTTTTTCCACTTGGATGACAAACAGCACAATTTTTTAAGAAAAGAGATTCCCCCAAAGTAAGGTCCAGAAAGAAAATAAAAAAAAAGAATGAAATAAATTGCATATGTTTAGAAAAAAAGATAGATTTCTTAATGAAATCTATCTTGAATCAAATCATTAATCTACAGGTTTTAATTGAAGTGCAAGTTCTGTTTCACGATTAATCCCTTTTTCAAATCCAGCCGCTGCAGCACGAGCACGACCAGAATGCCACCAATGTCCAACTAGTAAGAAGAATCCTAGGAAGAAATGAGAACATGTTAACCATGAGCGAGGAGAAACAAAGTTTACAGAGTTAATTTCTGTAGCAACTCCACCAACAGAGTTTAATGAACCTAAAGGTGCATGAGTCATATATTCAGCAGCTCTACGTTCTTGCCAAGGTTGAATATCGTTTCTAATTTTGTTTATATCTAACCCATTAGGACCACGTAAAGGTTCTAACCAAGGAGCGCGAAGATCCCAGAAACGCATTGTTTCTCCACCAAAGATTATTTCTCCAGATGGTGATCTCATTAAATATTTCCCAAGTCCTGTAGGTCCTTGTGCTGAAGCAACATTAGTTCCTAATCTTTGGTCACGAACAAGAAAGGTAAAAGCTTGAGCTTGAGAAGCTTCTGGACCTGTAGGACCAAAGAATTCACTTGGATATGCTGTATTGTTATACCATACAAAAATAGAAGATGTTACTCCCATTATAGCTAAAGCAGCTAAACTATATGATAAATAAGCTTCTCCTGACCAAACAAATGCTCGTCTTGCCCAAGCAAATGGTTTTGTTAAAATATGCCAGATTCCCCCAACAATACATAAAATTCCAACCCAAATATGTCCACCAACTAGATCTTCTAAGTTATTGATAGATACAATCCACCCATCCCCTCCAAAAGGAGATTTGAAAACGTAACTAAAAATAACTAAAGGATTTAATGTTGGGTTTTTAATGACTCTAACATCTCCACCACCAGGTGCCCAAGTATCATAAAGTCCACCTACATATAATGCTTTAATTACTAATAAAAATGATCCAATTCCTAATAGAATTAAATGAATACCAAGAATAGTAGTCATTTTATTTTTGTCTCTCCAATCATATCCAAATAATGGCGCATTCGTTTCTAAAGTGTCAGGACCAAATAAAGAGTGGTAAATTCCTCCAAATCCTAAAACAGCAGACGAAATTAAATGAAGAACACCAACTACAAAATAAGGATAAATGTCAGTAATTTCTCCTCCAGGACCTACACCCCAACCTAAAGTTGCTAGATGTGGAAGTAAAATAAATCCTTGATCATATAATGGTTTTTCTGGAATAAAATGAGAAACTTCAAACAGAGTCATTGCTCCAGCCCAAAAAACAATAAGACCAGCGTGCGCTACATGAGCTCCTAATAGTTTTCCTGATAAATTAATTAATCTTGCATTTCCAGCCCACCAAGCAAATCCAGTAGATTCAATAGTTTTATCTGTAGTAATTTCTAATTCATCAAAGCGCGTTTCCACGTGGTAATACCTCCTCTGGGAATATATAATTTTCATGCGGTTGATCTTGTGCTGACATCCAAATACGAATTCCTTCATTTAATAATAAATTTTTAGTATAAAATGTTTCAAATTCTGGATCTTCTGCTGCTCGTAATTCTTGAGAAACAAAGTCATAAGCACGTAAGTTTAAGGCTAATCCTACAATTCCAACTGCACTTGCCCATAAACCAGCTACCGGAACTAATAACATAAAGAAATGAAGCCAACGTTTATTTGAAAATGCTACACCAAAAATTTGTGACCAGAAACGATTTGCAGTAACCATAGAATACGTTTCTTCAGATTGTGTAGGAGTAAAAGCTCTGAAAGTATTTGCAGCATCTCCATCTTCAAATAATGTATTTTCAACAGTAGCTCCATGAATTGCACATAGTAAAGCACCTCCTAAAATTCCTGCTACTCCCATCATATGGAATGGATTTAATGTCCAGTTATGGAAGCCTTGTAAGAATAAAAGAAAACGGAAAATAGCTGCTACACCAAAACTTGGAGCAAAAAACCAGCTAGCTTGACCTAATGGATAAAGTAAAAATACAGATACAAAAATAGAAATAGGACCTGAAAATGCTAAAGCATTATATGGACGAATTCCAACTAAACGTGCAATTTCAAATTGACGTAAGCAGAATCCAATTAATCCAAAAGCACCATGAAAAGCAATAAATGGCCAAAGTCCACCTATTTTAAACCAAAGTGTCCAATCTCCTTTTGCTTCTGGTCCCCATAATAATAAAAGAGAATGACCAAAACTATTAGCTGGAGAAGAAACAGCTGCAGTTAAGAAATTACATCCTTCTAAGAAAGAACTTGCTAATCCATGGGTATACCACGAAGTAACAAAGGTAATTCCTGTAAACCATCCACCTAGAGCTAAATAAGCGCAAGGAAATAATAATAAACCAGACCAACCAACAAATACAAAACGATCACGTTTTAACCAGTCATCTATTAGGGAAAATAATCCCTCTGTTTTTGCTTTCGCTTTTCCTATAGTAATTGTCATATTTTAAGAAAAAAATGTTCTATATTTATAAAAATGAAATGTGCTTTCAATGAAAAAAATGATTTTTCTGATTCTGAAATGGTTCCAAAGTTCGATTTTAACACTAATTTTTGAAAAAAAATCCTTTTTTTCTCAATCTGTCTAAATTTATCTTTTTTTATTTTCAAAGAAAGATATTTGTATTAAATTATTTTAAAAAGCTATTTTATTTATCTAAATATAGGTTAATATTATATCAAACTATTTTAGTATTTATTATATATGTATATATGTATATACATATATACATATATACATATATAATATTATATTCAAATTTGTTTTTTACTTTCTCTTCTTAAAATTATATTCTCTCTTTATTTTATTGAATTTTTTCTTTATTCAAGAAAATATTCTTTTTAAGATCTTAAGAGAACTTGACACAAGAATATAATTATGAATATAATATATAATGTTTGGAAAAAACTTTTTCTACTTTTTTGAAATCTTTAAATCTTTTTTCAAAAAAAATTACAGGATAAAAAAGTATTTGAATACTTTTTCTTAAGAGTTTGATCCTAGCTCAGGATGAACGCTAGCGGTATGCTTAACACATGCAAGTCGTACGAAAAAGCAATTTTTAGTGGCGAACGGGTGAGTAACGCGTGAGAATTTGCCTTTAGGAAGAGGATAACTAATAGAAATATTTGCTAAAACTCTATATTGCCGAAAGGTGAAAAAAGTAATTTGCCTAAAGAGAAGCTCGCGTCTGATTAGCTAGTTGGTAGGGTAAAGGCCTCCCAAGGCGACGATCAGTAGCTGGTCTAAGAGGATGATCAGCCACACTGGAACTGAGACACGGTCCAGACTCCTACGGGAGGCAGCAGTGAGGAATTTTCTGCAATGGGCGAAAGCCTGACAGAGCAATACCGCGTGAGGGATGAAGGCCTACGGGTTGTAA
>Ga0209208_10006145_pt1 | contig 16564 bp, 11 predicted proteins | sample S1TSphfallax_3_FD_187694 | JGI IMG/M metagenome (GOLD analysis project Ga0209208, IMG submission 187694) | Host-associated microbial communities from peat moss isolated from Minnesota, USA - S1T2_Fd - Sphagnum fallax MG (SPAdes) (version 2) | ecosystem: Host-associated > Plants > Peat moss >...
ACAACAATATAGGCCTACTTATGGGCTATGTAGACTAGCTAGGAAATACCTATTTCTCACCTATTCACTTATTTACAACATAACTATTTAGAAGTTTACCTACATACATTATTACCTATCTACATACTTACCTCTCCTTAATTACCTACAACCTATCTAGTATCAACATCAAATAAACATATTTATTGTAATGAATTATTGCAACTCTTTTCAACTAGTAGTGAAACATGATGATTACATAATGACAAAACTTTAGGATGTCATTTTTAAAAGAAAGGTGAAATGACTAGGGTGGGGTAAACTTATTTCACTTTTAAGGCCCCATATCAATTTAGGCTAATGATTACACCCCAATTTTGTATTAATGAAAGTCGTATCTATAACTACAAATTGGCAAATGTTGAAACGTAGTTGGACCTACAACAAAAAAAATGCCTACAACTTTGGGGGTAGTTAAAACTACAACAATTGTAATCACAAAATTAATGAATTTACCACTAGGTGTGCTCCAATTGTCACAAACATAGGGTTGGAATGGATAGGATTTTTTATAGCGATTGAGTCCTTAATAAACATTTTCAAACAAAATGAATTTTAAAAGCCCTTATGTAAAGCCACTATGAAATTTGTCCATATTTTACAATTTCAAAAGTCCGCACACTTAATTTAAGGTGATTAATTTACAATGTTGATAACATATATATATTCATTTGTAAACTTTGGTAACTTAAAACCAATGTCCATTGGGTAGATTATTGATTGTGATAAACTCTAAATAGTTTTGAACAAAGGGTGAAAGCACATTATGGGGGGGCCACTTTGGGGAAGAAAACATACTCTTTTTTGGTATATTTTGTATTATTTTGGGGGAAAATTTTCTTTGATTTCATCTAACATTTTGATAAACATATAAAATGGATTTCAATACAAGGGTTTTACAACATAATTTTTGTTATCTTTCAAATGGAAGTAAATTTTCAACAAAATGGTTTTTTTCAACACACTTATGTTTGTTTGAATGAAAAACTTGTCCAATGTTTTTTGTGAAATCACATGAATCCAACTTTTCAATTGTAATTGAAATGGTACAATCAACTCATATTTAATATAAAATTAAATATTTCATCAAGTTTTGCAATTATTTGAATAATTTAAAAAGTATATTTGCACTTTGCAATATATTGTTACAAGTTCTATTTTTTCATAAATATATATTTTTAATCATTTAATATTAACAAAAAATGTAATTTTCTTTGACAATTACATTATTTGGCAATTGAACTACCTTATTTTGAATATAATTATGAAAAGGTCCTCTTCTAATATTGGTTTGGTGAAAGTTGAAAGTTGCACATTTTTTTAAAACAATATTTGTGATAACATTTTTTGGCCATTCTTAGTGTGTTTTCACCCCAAAACAACTTGTAAAAAATTGCATTGGGGCAAATTCACATATTAAGGAACCAACATGCACCTTTATGTAATCTTTAGTCAATGTTCAAATAGTCCCAAAAAACCTTAAATGGCAATTTGCACAACAATTGGATCGAAAGTCATTGGTTTAGTAGACCTTACAATAATCACTTTTCATTGCATAACTGCAATGGTTTACAAATTTATAATTAATAAATATTAGGCTAGCTATTTTTTTTATCTAACTTTTAGTTACAAATAGATTTTAAATTTAAAAACGTGTGATACATGTCATCTTATGATGTCTCACAGTTTGATGCAGGTCTGACACCTCTAGCTTGCATTTGATCAAGGTAGATCGGTGAGATGATTCTGATCACGATTAAGTAGAAAATTGTAATGGAAATGGAAAAGGGTTGTTGGACGGATTCACTCATAACAACCCCCTATGGAAATATGTCCTTAGTAGGTGTGAGATGTAGGTGTACTTGTAGGTTTGAAAAATCGACTACAAAGGGATTTTTATGACACCCCCTGACGAGTAAGACCAACGGGTTGTCAGGTGTCATTATTAATTCGTGCACACTGCCCTCCAGAGACACCAAGAATTTCTCATAGTGCTTCTGTGAGCCTATCGTGGGTAGCTCTAATCGATATTAGCCCAATCGAAAAAGCCATTTAAGACATCTTTCCATTAAGTTTATCAACTTTCCATTATTGTTTTCCAACAACATGTGTTCACAATCACCTCATAACTAATAGTCTCATAGCTAATGGTCAAACATTAATCAAATGGAGGAGTTAGGAGAGTTGTGATTCAAACTTTTACTTATCACAAAATGTCTTTTTTTTTCCTCATCTCAATGTGTTCCAAAAGTTCTTAAGTTTGATTAACAAGGGTAAACATGCCCCCCACTGAACATCACCTCATGATCGAACACCTTTCTTGTGCATACTAGTGCTAGTGTATGGTCTCAATCCTTTGTGCAAGTGTTTAAATATAAACCTATGATCAAACACTTGGTCTTGAAAAAATGTTTTTAGTTTTTATATATGATTCAAACGATCTTTCTATTTGGTACGGTTATGGGTGTGGAAAAGAGAAATAATTAAAAAAAGGCATAGTGTTATATGTAGTCATGTTTGGTTATGGCAAAAGACCACGACATTGCAATGCAAATAAAAAAGAGAGTGTTTGTTTATGAGGTTTAGGCTCCCATTAAAGGCCATGAAATTGTTTTGAATATGTCCTCTCTACGAGTTAAGGTAGAAAAACAAATCGAACTTTGTTTAAAATTTATATATCCTAATGTTGTAATGTTAAAATATTCAAATTTGTCAATGACAATAGAACATGTAGAGGATGATAGTCCAAGTCAAAGAGTTTACTTGCAAAAAATAGGTTTCAAAAAGAAAGTAGAATAAGTAAAAGAACAAAAACTAAGTTCAAAAGCATATCTACAAAAGGTGATAATAGAACAGATAGAAGAAAAATCAACATTAAACATACAAATTGAAACTATAGATGAGATTTACAATCAAAAGTTCCAAAAAGATATAAATTATTGTTGGATCCAAAAATCCATAGTTCAAAATGTTGCATCAAGGAACTTTAAGAGTGTTAGGGATCAAATAAGTCATATCAATCACCCCCATTGCATGCATAGTAATAAAAAATATTGATTTAGATCGGGATGATTTTGTATAATTTTATAAGTTATTATACTCTAGTGTAACAATCCATGAACAAACTAGAACAAATAAAAAAGATTTGTTACATTTTCTAGTTTCTTGGGTTGTTTACATGGAAGAAAAAAACATACCTTTGGTGGGGCCAAAACACATTCCACCAAGTTGTTGGAGGCTAGGACCAAAAAGAGAAAAACAATCTTGAATTGCACAATCCCTTGTAGGAGATGGAGCATCATGTTGTAAGGGAAATACTTACGCATGTCAAGAGAGTAGGAATATTATATAGCAAGTCCCTTTGGAACCATCAAAACACAATAGGTTGATACCAGCTAAACTTATTGTGTCAATATGACAAACAAATTGTCATAACTACATAACAATATGACATGAAAGTAGTTACAACTACTTTTTGGAATTGCTAGAGGGCATGTCGATATAGAGGTAAGGTTGCCACAAGACACTTTGAAGGGGGATTATTTTGAGCAATGATAGTGGTGTTTCTAAATGAAAATATTACTTTGTGAGATAAGCTTGGCATGTATGTTTTATGATTTATTGAAGCTTTAGTACTTTTCCAATTGTTGTTGGTAGTTTCAATTCAATAATGGCATAATGATAAATGTAGTTCAACATTAATAAGGAATTTTCTGATAATAATTCAAATGTCCTAATTAATATTTTTACGTGGTATTTATATTAATAAAGTATGATAAGAATCCAAAATGGTATAAAAAATGTATCACTAACATTTGGCAACCATGTCTGGATTCAATCAACTTGTTGGAGAAACTGAAGAAGAAGGTTATGTAATCCTTCCTTATGCATTTAAATTAATGGAAGATGAAAAAAAAAAGTTGAACTATACGAGTTAGATTTGGGATTATGTCTAATCCATGTACTCTATATAATTTTACCTTGTGAATTTATAGAATTGTTGGGAGTATATAAAGTGGGACAAGAAGAAAATATATCAAATAAAATGACTATTATGGGTGCTAAACATGTCATAGCTTTTCCTAATTTGTTCACCTATTATGAACAAGATATGGCTAAATCCATTATTTTCTTTGATTACTACAACAATGTATATCAAGGATGGCATGGGAGATGGTAGAGTATGACAACTGTTAAGAAAGGGAATTGTGAATGGTTCAAAGAAAAAATAACAATTGATGATAGGAAAAAAAAATTAAAAATTCACAATATATGTGGTTGGAATTTTTTAGATTACTTGTATACACCAAGAAGAAATTCAAAACTTGATAAATGGGGAACAATTGTTGAAAAATTTAAAACATCACTTGAGAATGTTCAAGAATTGATAATCAAAAAATTACATGAGGGATTGGAAATGTGGTGTATACAATTATGAACATTAATAATTGATACTACATAATTAATAAAGTATTGGAAATGGCTACCAGTAATTGTGTGTTTATTGATGTTAATTTCAATTAAAAAAGTTGCAACCTATCACATTATTAAATTTCATGATAGAAAAGAATTTTAAAAAACCAAATATTCATGCTTTGGTAGAGAAATGGATACCATGTGATTTGTTATGGACATCTAGAATTTTAGGATCTGAATATACAATGAGATTGAAAAGAAATGAGAAGTATTGTCTAGAAGAATTTGAATCAAAAGAATTATAATCCACATTGATGATTTTGGATCCATATAAGAAAAATTGAGGGAAAAAAAAACATGTCAATAGTAATAGAGTATAAATTTTTAAGAATTTATGACAAATAAAAGTAAAAAAATAAAAAAACAAAATAGATTAAGAAAATGGAGAAGGTAAAATTGTGAGGAAGCAAAAAAAAAACAGTTGCTCAAGCAAAAAACATCTTTTAAATGGAAGGGTTTGAAAACTATTTTTAATCCTTTTACTAGTTATCAGGTACTTGATTATGTTGAGGAATAAATAGAAGTGATAGTAAGTGATGAAAGGAATGTTGATGCATTGCTGAGAATTTGTAAGAACTCTAGAGGCTACAATTAATGTTTTTAAAATGTTCAATTGGGTCACGGAAGACGGATGGCCGCATATATCAAGAAAATGGTCAAAAGAGGATGCAACAAAATAAGTTAGCAATAGCAACATTGCTAATGAAATTTCTAGAAGAAAATTATTCAATTTTTTTTTCCAGAGCCCTGAATGCATCAAGATTAATATGTCTCTGAAGTTACCACCAACTATTGTTGCATTGATAATGAACATTCCACCCATCATGGTAGTACCCCTTGTAAATGATTTACGAATATAGTTACCTAAATCATGATAATGGATTTCCGGTTTAACACATTCGACAATTGATGAAAGCATGTGTAACTAACGGAGAAAATATAGATTACCACAAAATACAATATTTTCCAAATTCCTTGAGGGGAAGAATTGTTGATTGGTTTGGAAAATATGAGACTGTTTATCTAACAACGACATGGGCAAAGGTTCAACGTGCCTTTATAATTTGATTTAGTGAAATAAGAAGTGAAGGGCAAGCAACTGTCGCGCTTCATGATATGCAAAACAAAAGAAGTATGAGTCGACGGAAAACTATTATGATCAATTCCCCTGACTGTGTGTAGTAATTTCTCAACAACCGAATGACATTTACTCGAGAAGAACCTTTAGAGAAGGGCTACAATACCAATTAGGCCCAATTTCATGCATTCTTAAGGTCTACAACATGGCCCTTCAGATCGGTATGCTGAATATGATGATTTCTACAATCCTGAGTATAAATCATATCCATGGGGATTGGTTGTAAATTCATCATGTATCTTACACATTTATTATATATTTGCAAACCACCTACACATGAATTATATCCTCAAGGAGCACCTGGCCATGGATCATTTCCATGAGGACCAGCTACATCAGCTTCGTGTCCACATCTTGGTAGTGGATGACCTTCATTACATAAATAAAAGCCAATCTACTCTGACTGATATAACTATATTTTAACTGAATATTTGAAACAATCCACAGGTTCATTGCATAATGATTCCACCCTTCATAGCAGGTCAAAACAGAATCAGGAGAGATGATGAAATTATGTGCCACTATTAAATTATTTGAATGATATTTGAAAAAATTCATGATCTGCTTAGATTTTAGAAAGCTTGAATTTCTTTTAATGAGCATCCAAAAACGCACCCCATTCAGCTTCTCATCTACAGAAACTAGTTCTATTTGGGCTATGTGTTTTCCTCATAATTGGATTGCAACTTGTTACCCATGCACAACTTTGCACCAAGAAATTGCACAACTCTCTTGTATGCAATTGCAACCTTCTGGTATGAAGCCATACACCTCCAAGCATCAATATAATGACAAAGTTTCTAAGATTTTGGTCACATGAATTACACCTTCAATATAAATTGTCGCACCAATCAAGCCCTCTTTTATAATCCTATTTCTCAACAGAACAAATAAAATACAGAGTGTAATCAATAGACAATTCATGTTTGTGAAAGAAGGAATCATTGAACATTATGTTCATAATCTATGCCAAGAATAGGTATCTAGATATGTAATTTTTACACTAGAAGTTTGAACTAGGTGTGGATAAGAACAAGAAATTCCAAAATCCAAGTGTTCAAATGTGAGTGATATTATTGTTCCCACACAAGAAGGCATCTGAAGACCTTAGTCAATTTCCGTGATAGAACTTAATTTTACAATTTTATACAGTTTAGTTAGAAGTGAATGGTTGGGAAAGGTAGATATGGGAAGAGACAATGTACTCTGAAGTGTGCATTCAAACCCCAAAGTAAGAACTTACCCAAAGATGGTGTGAGTAATAGAAATACCTCTTTATGCTTATTAGAGACCATCAACATTGTACCTTATTTGATCTGTCAGATTATTTTACAACCTCTCATCAATATTCGACCTTATTTGAGTGGCATAATGGTTCCAAGTTGCAACATGAGGATTCCTGGTTGGTCTCCCAATCCTAATGCATTTTGTTTCAACTAAAGGTGAAAACTTCAAAATTTACAGGCACATTGCATATCCACCTCAATTTAGCCACAACACACATGGAAAGCTATAGGCTTGAGAAATCGTTCTAATATGTGGAAACACTATGTTAGAGTTCGTGTGGGGGAACAAAAAATGGAATATGTGGGAAAATCATCCCCTTTAGATTCCTTCATGTACAAAATGTTGTTTCAGTTTCCAATACATTCACAACTCCTAAATAGAGTTGGGAAAATTGAAGGAGATTAGGATTTGGGGTTTAGAAGAAATGGGACTACAAAACAACATTAACATTAGAAGTCAACTACTTTTCTCTCAGCCCAGAATTTTCCAGAACCTTCTTCTGGAGAATGGAGTGCTAACCATACTGGGGTATCAGCACCTTCTTCAACTGTTTTCTTTCCCGTGTTGTTATTGAAATCTGTGGCAACATAACCAGGGCAACAACTAAAGACATTGATCTTTTTCCCACTTCCAGGTTGGGCAACAAGAATGTTATGTAGGGCACTGACATAAGCATTGACTGCAACTTTGGAGACTGAATAGGTCTCCACTGCCCTTCCAAATGGGTAATTGAACCAGTTAGTCCAATTGGGCCAACCCCCTTCTTTTTGAGACCCATTTGCAACGTCCTTCAAGTAGTTATTTGCAAAACTGTCGACAAAGTCTTCAGTAAGGTGCTCCCTGTCAGAGAGAGTTTTGACATAATCCTTGCTTTCAAGCATCTGAAGTTTCACAAACACACATAAACATACATAAAACATAATCAGAAAATGCATCTTATTGGATGTGGGGCTCAAACCTATACTTTAGAAACTGTGAATCAAACAATCCAAGCTTGTCACTCCATGACTTCCATCAATATGACTTCACTTTTCTTGGTTTGTTCAGAATGGCATCGATGTTTGACTCAGTAGTAATTCTTTCCAGTCTAATAACCCATTACCATTCACAATGTTTTTCAAATTCTACCAGCTAGACATGACATCCCAATTTTAGAAAACTTGATTCTCCTTGCAGACCTATCCATGTCGAATAAAGCTAAAGATTTCATTCAAGTGCAGAAAAGATGGCCATTTATGAGTTGCTGTGGAGCAAGGATGCCTAGTGACATTACCTTGAGTTGGCCACTCCTAGATCCCATAACAATGACTCGAGCACCACCAGGTGTATCATCACGTAGAAGAGGAAGCAGAGTTTCTGTGACATTCTTCACACCAAAATAATTTGTGTCCAATACAGTTTTCGCAGTCTCAAAGGTCACGTCCTTTCCCAGGAGTATAATGCCTGCATTATTGATCTGGAGTTGCAATACAACATCAATAACTCATCAATTTGCAGTTCTCCAATTGAAGTTTTGAAAAGTTTGTGGTCACTAACAAATGCTTCAGCTTTCTCAAACAACTTTGTCTGATTTAATTTGCTGAAACTCAAAAATGTTTCACTTAGCACAGGACAAAAGCAAAATGTTTGAGGAGTTTGTATGCTTCAAATGTGCTTACAAGAATGTCAATGCCTCCGTAAGTCTTGCGCAGCCAGTCTGCAAGTGCGAGTATGGACTCTTGGCTAGCAACATCAAGAGGATGAAAATTCACATTGTGAAGCTCTTGACTTTTCAAAGATTCAAGGGCCTCTTTACCACGGGTTTCATCGCGAGCTGTAAGCACAACAGTAATACCCTCCATGTCAATGACTTTTGATCCAGTCGTTGTGATCAGAGCCTATCAGGGGCTGCTCCTATATTGTTTTCCAAGAACATGTGCTCACAATCACTTCCTACCGAACAGTCTCATAGCTAATGATCAAGCATTAATCAAATGTAGGAGCTAGGAGAGTTGTGAATCACACTTTGACTTATCATAAAATGACATTGTCTTTTTTTTTTTTTTTTTTCATTCAAACATTTTCCAAAATTCTTAAGTTTGATTAATTAGGACAAACATGTCCCCCACCGACCATCACCCAGTGACCGAACACCCCTCTTGGGCATACCAATGTAGGTAAATGGTCGCAATCCTTTGTGCAAGCGTTTAAATGGAACTCTATGATCAAACAATTAGTCTTGAAAAAAATGTGTTTGAATTTTTAATATAATCCAAATGATTTTTATTTTTTGTGCAATTATGGGCATGGGAAAAAACAATTATAAAAAAAAGCACAATGTTACATGTAATCATGTATGGTTATGGAAGAGGACCATCACATTGGATATGTAGTCATGTCTAGTTATGGGAAAGAACATCACATTGTAATGCACATACTTGAAAACAAATATGGTGGCAATGAACCTTTTAAGGGTGGGTTTAACAAAGAACCAATATAAACAAAATGCAAATAATAAAAAGAATGTTTGGTTATGAGGTTTAGGTTCCCATCAAAGGCCATGAAATTGCTCACTAATAAACCCTAAACGCTAACAAGGATACAATGCACAAGGATCAACAAAGGACATCCCATTTTGGTAGCACATTTATTAGTCCCCAAAGGAAAGTCCCCAAAAATTCTTACTAATTATAAGAACTTTACATTCCCTCCAAAGAAAAAAAAGGACAAATCAAAGTTTAAACTCAAACAAGGTTTACATTATCATTATTTACTTTTAATATGAGCTCCAAATATGTCCTTTCTATGAGCTAAGGTAAAAGAACAATTTCAACTTTGCTTTAAAATTTTAGGTTCTAATGTTATAGTGTTAAAAAATCATGATCTACCAATGACAACAGAACATGTAAAGAATGATAGTCCAAGTCTAAAAATTAACTTGCAAAAATTGGTTTCAAAAAGAAGGTAGAGTAAATAAAAAAATAAAAACTAGGCTCAAAAGAAAATTTGCAAAAGGTAAAGTAGAGCATGTAAAAGAAGGATCAACATTAGACATACAAGTTGAAACTATAGATCAAATTTACAATCAAAGGTTCCAAAAACATTTGGATTATCATTGGATCCAAAAATCTTTGGTTTGACTGTTACATCAAGGAGGTTCAAGAAAGTTAGAGATCAACCAAATCATATCAATCGTCGACACTACAACGATGCTACAAAATGAGCATCATAATATTTTTTCCACATGTACATGGATGAAAATCACAAAATGGATAAAAAGTTTGGATGAAAAATGAACATCCATGAATTTTTTGGATGATAATACAAGTTGACAAATAATTTGGATGAAAATTTTGACAAGTTGAATGTATGGATGAAAGTAATTCCAAAACAATTATGACAAATGGAAATTACTAGATTCACATAATTTTCATGTCCAACTTCATTTGCCAAAAAAGGTGTCAAAGGTGAAACTTGAAAGAACTAAATTACAATGTAAAAAGGTGAAACAATAACTTGCGTAAATTAAGTCAAGTCACACAATGAGTCCAAGGTAAGAAGTCGACATATTGATGGAATGGGAAAATGCTTGAAAAATCAATGAATAATGCACTACATAGATCATGTTAAAAAATATTTTCATTTATGCAATAGAATAAATTCCAAAAGAATAGATCCCATAATAATCTTATTTAACAATAATCTAATGATTTTACAACTTAATTTACTTCCATGATTTTGGCACAATGTAATAGTCTATGAACCTCATTCTAGCTCCAAGATGGATAGTGGATGAATGGTTCTTTGATCCCAAAATACATGGCCTATTGCAAAATGTAATACAAGTGCTTATAGGGCACCCATGGCCCCCACTTGCCTCAAGACAAAGCCATCATGGAAGAAAAATCCACGTAATTACAAGTAGGTAATCATTAATCATTATTTCATATTGCTTATGATTTTTTTGTGGTCCTAAAAAGGGGAAGTAAATTCGTCCATATCTTGGAAGAGGAATGTTTGAGGGAGTCAATAATCTTGCTTCAAAAGTTCATCCCACCTCCCACTTGTTTTTTTACATAATGGATAACTTGAAAGTGTTGTGACAATGAATCTTTTTCCCATTCCTTGATTTTGGCCAAGCATTTAAATCCAATGGCTTATAGATAGGGGTAGAAGTACCATCACCAAAGAGATTTCAAAGGACACATCTAGAAGGCTACTTCATGGGTGTAAATATGTTGTCCCCAACCACAATAACGAGGGGACATCTTGGCTTCTCCAAGAGCAAAAAACTAGCCTCCTCTAATGCCACCACCTAAATTTGAGTGGATTTGTCCCTTCTTGCACAAGCCATAAGGAAGTCAAGGTTAGCCTATTGAGTGCATATTGTTAAACCCTTCAAGTAAATAACTTAAAGGTTTAGATTCAAGAAAAAGTCTTAAACAACTAGTAACATTTACTATTACAAATTAGATATTAGTTTTTGATCATCTCAAAATACTAGTGTGTTAAACAAACACTTTAACATTTGAAGGAAAATAACAATTGTAACCCAAAAGAAACACAAAAAAACAATGTTTCACAAAGCAAAAATTTGATTTAGAAACAAAATCTTAATCCATTCGCAAAAAAATTGTTGTGTTATGAACATTGGATTCCTCCTAGAAATCTTTTCCAAAAAATGGTGGAACTCCAAGAAAATCCCAAAAATCCCTCCTAATCAATCAAAATAAACCTAAATGGTGTTAAATTAATCCTTTAAAATTTCGGTTCTAAATATAAACATCTAAATTATTTTGGTACTCCTTTTTTATTCCTAATAAATCGATACTAAAGAATGATAATGGGAAATCAGTAATTAGGAATTAGTAGTCAAAAATCGATAATTGGAGTCGGTAGTTAGAAATCAGTAATGGGAATTCATAGTTGGAAATCAGTAGTAAAAAACTTAAGTTTTTACAAGATGAGTTTTTGGATGTTAACATCATCCTCTTCTCTATTTGTGACTACATCATTGCTAAAATATATCAACAAGTCCTAAATCAAAACTAGGCATCAAAAAATTATCAACTACTTTATCATATCTGTCACTCCTTGGTCATTCAATGTCTATTGAAAAGCTGGGGTAAAATCTTGTGCCACATAATCATGTTCAAGTGCCAAGTTTGCAAGAAAAGCAACTTTTTTAACTTTGGTAATATTGATTTCGATTTCAATTTCAATATCTGTGGTAGGGTGGATTTTGGTTTCAATGATTGGGTAGGTTTCGATTTCGGTTTTGGTCACAAGATCGATTCTGATATCAATTTTCTTTATTGTAAAAGGTTCACCCAAGTCAAACTCTGTTTGAGTTCTAATGTTATGGTCATTTCTTTAACTTTCACCCACAAATCCAAACTTTACCATGTCCACCATCATCTTTATACCAAAAGAAAGAGGTACAAAATGTGGGAATGCATGTTGATAGGCCTTGAAACGAATGTGCAATCGTTGTTCATCCTTTTGAGCTAACTTGAAAAATCTTGAATCAATTTAGTAATTTGGGGTTTATAATGCTTTCACTAGTCCAACCGATCTCATTAAAAATCATCGAAAATAGATTAGAAATGAGAAAATTATGCCCCCTCCCAAATAAAGGGGGTCAAAAATTCAGAAAAACAAACCATTGAACAATACAAAGACCGGTTCTTAAACACCCAAAAAGTTGATTTTATGTTTTTTTATTGGTATTAAAGTTCCTTCATGATTCGGAAAACTTCAGGTGGCACTCCTATAGCACTTTAAATCATTTAAAATAAATATGAAATAAGAAAGTTATGAGCTTTGAAAGTAGGAGGGGTCTAAAGAAAAGAAAAGAAAAGAAAACGTTTTGTACCTTGGAAAGCTTATTGTTTAAAAACAATTATTTTTAATTTTTCATTACTCCTGTTCTTTTGCACTTCAAAGATGATTGTAGGATATTTTAATAATTATGATTACTTAATGAAAATATGATTTTAATATTATTATCTAGCTTAAACTAATAATTAGCTTTAGATGTTTGTGTATTTGTAGGTTAATTTGTGTAGCCTATTTACATTAATATTTTAGCAAAAAAATAGAATATATATATATATGATTATCATTATAATTATAATAAATTTTTGATTAATAATTATGTAAATTTTTTAATATTATCATATTAATTGATTATGAACAATTTTTTTATTCAATCGAATTTACACTTTTGAAAAAGATTCCAAATAAAAAATTATAAAAAATTTACTTGCCAAAAAACATATTTAAATATATTTGACAAATAAAATTTAAAAACTTGCAATACATATTTAAACCATGGTTTAGTTTCGGATAATTTAGTTTAGCCATAATTAATTTAACTTAACTTAATTTAGCCATTGTTAATTTTAGCCTAATTTAGTTAAGCCATAAATATTTTTTACCTAATTTAATTTAAACATAAGTGGTTTTGCCTAATTTAATTTAGCCATAATTAGTTTGGCCTAGCTTAATTTAACCTAATTTAACATGGGGTTAACCTTAGTACAAAAGGTACATAATATTATTATACATAACCTATGTAGATATATTAAGTATAATAATTTAAATATATATAAGTTTAGGCCATTATTGTTATGACATGTGTCCATGTTGTACACATTTAGTTGCACGTTAGTTGCACACAGAACCATATGGTCAAAAAATTATACCAAATTTATAGTTGCAAGCGACAACTAATTGCATGCTAGTTACATAGTGATTAGTTGCAAATGATAGGATTTCTACTAATGGGAGCTTCAAACTAAAGCAAAGGAGGCATTGAAATGTGTCTTACAAGTGAAAAATCCTCTACATTCATGAATAATTTGCATTGAATCCTTCAATGTTGAGGCTTAATAATCAATCAGTGTTGATTGAAATCTTGAGAAGGACCCAATAACTTTTACTATGACTCAATCGGTGCCAATTGAAATGAATTAAGTTCTCAACAAGGGCTAAGTTAGTGTCAACTACAATCCATTGGTGCCCTTTATAGGTACTAGGTTGGAATACAGTCAATGCTAATTGAACATTTCCAAGGTTAGAATGAAAGAAATTTGATTTGGGATTCTTGGAGAAATTTGCTTCCTCTCAAGGAAATAAGAAGGAAGATATTGATAAAAGGAAGAAGAAAAAGAAGGATCTCCAAGGTTCTGGCATTCCATGGACCACTCAAACTCCAATTGACATTGAGAATCCTAAACGAGATGTAAATGTTAAGTTGTTTGAGTTTTAAGATTTTCCTCACCATGTTGTTCACAAGGAAGATTCTCTTGGAGCTCTTACGAGTAGGAAGGATTGTGTTACTAAGCCATTAACGCATACTTGAAGGAAAAGACTTGTGTAGGAATCGCCCAAAACTTTAAATTGGAGATCTCATCTTCAACCACCCCAAAGCCCAATACTCATTGCTAGCCACAAAACCCTGAAGTTGGTTATGAAAGCTCTCAATCTTAATCGGTCTTCACTAGTGAAGACAAAAGTTTCAACTCATGTGTGGCCCCTTGGCTTTCAAAATATAAAGGATTTCTAGACGAAGGTAATAATGATTTGAAACCTTGTTCCCCATCGAATTACCTATTTATATTGAATTCAATAACTAGGATTGTTTTGAATTCTCGTAAGACTCCTCAAAGGACGTAACAAACTTCATTGTTGTTGAAATCCCAAGAAATTTGCTTGTCCCACATCTATTGGACCATGTCTCAAGTATTCCCAAGTGGAATGCAAAAGTTGACAACTATGTTGCATCCATTTCCAAATTCGTAGACAAGTATCTTGCAAGGGATGGTTGTGTCCTCTTTTTTTATGATGATGACTTTTGTATTTTGAAAAACATCAAGTCCTACTTGGAGAACTACAACTTCAAAATTCACTTGAAGTTTGTGATTATCAACAATATGCATCATGCAAATCTTGAATTCTCAAATGAAAAGGTAAATGTTATTTGAATTCCACCAAAGCTTTTTGCTTCCGCGTGAACTCAATACTAACATATCTCTCTATATGTCAGATACTTTCATGAGCCAGGTGCTTCTAGTTGTGTACAAAAATGAAAGTTTTGTTTTTTCAATGGATACACAACAAGGAAACATTCAAGATGATGATGTGTTCTTCAACTAGACCACTTAAGATACTATGATAGTGTCAAGGAATGGCTTGGCCTTTAGAGCTCAACATGAGATCCACCTTGACACTTTTTAATTGTTTCTCCTTGCCTCATTGTCTACTGAAAGTCTAGTGGTGGACATCAATGCTTCCACAAGTTTCTTCCAATTCCATTTGTGTTCAACTTTGTTCAATTTCATCTTTTTTTCTACTCAACTTTCATTACTAGAAATTTTGGGTTTTGCAACTATCTTTTGCAACTAAAATTTAGTTACATGCGACACATGCAACTTCAAATTTGTGTAGTTGCATAAGACAAGTTGCACATGACATCCAGTTGCATGCGACATTATGTATGCAACATGTATATACAGTCTTAATATACATGTTCATACATACATACAAATCCAAATGTAGTTGCACCTTATGTGCAACTCTCCTTACAACTACAATGCAACTAATCAAAATATGACACATGTTTAAAAATTAAACAACTAACTTATGGACACGTGTCACTATTTAAATTTTTTGTGTTCTCAAAATTAAAAATTCATTGGATTAATCTCAATCATTGAAGTTTCTACCACTAGGATGATGACAAGTGGCACACCATGGAACATTCATTGACCATTTGACATGTGTTCATGTAACATCAATTATATGGTGACACATGGCAATCAAAACCCACTTATTTTTTAAAAATTAAATACTAATCAATGAAATCTAAATCGTCCAATACATGGTTAATAAGATATTGACACGTGGTGCATAGGTAGGTAGGTAATAATTAAACCCTACTAAATAGGTTTACTTAGGTATGCAAGTAGGTTAAAAAGTAGCTAGGTTTAGGTTATATAGGTAGGTTTAAAATAATTCGATTTTATTTTTAGGTTTAACCATTTCACAAAGGTCAAGTTTTTTTCATTCACTCAGTCCCAATGGCACTTAAAATTTGGCTAATACATAGCTATTGCTCATACTTATATGCTGAACCAAATAGAATTTGAAGCCAAAGGATATGGGTTAAAACATTCCATTGCAAACCTCATGAATCAACCTAGTTGCACATTACATGCAATTACTGTATTAAATTATACCAGCCAGGGCAGGGCTCTATTGCATTTGGTGTCCCAATCAAACTTGAAGCCCTCCTCTTGGCGCATCTAACAAACTAAGAATCATTGAAAACAGATTAGAAATGAGAAAGTTATGGGCCCCCAAAGTAAAGGGGGTCAAAAACTCCAAAAAGAAAAACTATTGAACACTACAAAGGCCGATTCTTAAACATCCAGAAAGTTCATTTTATGTTGTTCTTTTGCTATTAGAATTCCAATGTGATTTGTGACTTTAGGTGGCGCTCCTATATCATTTTAAATTGTTTAAAATGAACAAGAAATAAGAAAGTTATGAGGTTTGAAAGTAGGAGGGGTCCAAAGAAAAAAAAAACAAAAACGTTTTGTAACTTGGAAAGCTTATTTTTCTTCTTGTTAGTTTTTCATT
>Ga0209208_10006146_pt1 | contig 16563 bp, 13 predicted proteins | sample S1TSphfallax_3_FD_187694 | JGI IMG/M metagenome (GOLD analysis project Ga0209208, IMG submission 187694) | Host-associated microbial communities from peat moss isolated from Minnesota, USA - S1T2_Fd - Sphagnum fallax MG (SPAdes) (version 2) | ecosystem: Host-associated > Plants > Peat moss >...
CTGGAAGTTACTCCAGGCTTTTTTTTTAATAAAAAAATTTCTCTTTCTTCTTTTCTTTATTTTTCCTCTTTTTTTTTTTTCTTTTTTTTTTTGTTTTTCTTTATTAGGCTCTGATTTTTTAACAGAAAATTTATTCAAAATTGTGATGGTACATTCAAAGGAAATTTGTACAAAAATGAAAATCAGAATTCCTTCAATTTTGAAACTGGAAAAATAGAAATAAAACACATGATCAAAAAGTCAAAAATGAATCTTGCTATTTTTCAAAGTAGACAATAAGAATCTACATTTGTTAATGATTCTATCATTGTTGACGGCAAGGGATGTGTTTGAAGAGGTCAAATTAGGATAGTTGGCTATACACATGAGGATATAGATGGATGCTTTGGCTATTTGTCGAAAAAATTGAGGGAGGAAAACAATTACATTTTAGTAAATTTGATGAGAACTTTCATGATCTCATAGGAAAGATTGTTCATTCTTCAATTGATTCATGCGATTCCAAATTTTATATCTTGGGTCCTAAGTTGTTTGAAGGATGGCCCTGAAATGTTGGTAGGGCATACTAATATGCATATGTTTAAGTTTTTTGTTGATTTGTCAAGTTGGCCAATGATGCAATACAAAGTTTCCCCCCACAAATCCTATCTAGAATCCAATAGATGGGCCTTTGATTAGATTATGGAAAGCTAATCAAGACGATTCACCAAAGTTAGCTACTAGAGTTCCAAGCCTTGTTCTATATTATCCAATTTGGGGCAATGATGCATCAAGGTCAATGGAGAGAGAAAAGTTTATAAGTTTTGGACTATCCAAATACATGGATATCTGGAAGGTGGGCATTGTGCAAAGCCCCACTTATGAAATGAAGATGAACTATATGTGGAGTACCAAGAAAATGTTTTGTTGCATTTGTCAAAACCATTACCGCTTCAAAATATAACTCTTTTGGAGGGCTTTTAGCCTTCCAACAATTTGAGGTCTAACTATGTTAAGGCTTCATTGTTAACCATGATGGATGTTGTTGATCCACAATTTGAGTTCCTTATTGTGGGCCAAAGAACATGAAACCTTTAATTGCATACACACCATTCAGAGATCTTAATGTTGGAGATTTTGTGATCATGAGACCACATGATCATGATCTTATTCCTCTTTACATGGGAAAAGCAAAAGGTGATGTTATCAAGGATGAAAATAATGAATATTTTAAAATGTTGAGAGTTCAATGGTGGGTTCCTATGAAGAAAGGATCAAATTTGGATGAATGACATTTGTATGAAGATTGTTGGAATGGGAAGTGGAAATGTAATTTAGCAGATCCAAAACAATGGCTTGACATTTCAACTATTATTTTATCTTTTATTGTTCGCAAAAATACAACAAACAAAAATCAAATTAATATTCTTGTTACTTATCTTAATAGAGCTAAAGTTAATCTTAATGTTATTAATGCCTCAACCCATTTGTGAAGGATGTTGGTGACATTGATTGAATTATATTTTCAATTTTTCTATTGTATGGTTTAGTAAAAATATTATTTTGCTAAAATTTATGCATGTATGTGGTTCTTGAAAAGTAATAATTAATAATTTATTTTGTTCGACCTGTTCCCTAGTCTCTAATGGCCTCCAGGCGTCAACTTTCCTACATAGTATGTAAAGCCCCAAAAATAATGGATTTGTTGCAACATGAATAATAAAATTGCATGCATAGACATTGTTGTTATTGGTATGTTGTGCCTTCTTTGTATTTCAAAAAATTGAATTTTTATTTTTGTTTATTATGAACATTTACTTGTGACTTTCTTATTTAATAATCTATTATGTATTATCACTTGCTAGACACCAAGATAAATATTATTTTAATTATATTTAAATTTGAAACATAATAGATTTTTTATTGTATCAGAGAAATCTCCACAACAACAATTAAGGTAACACAACAATGAGTGCAGTCATAACCTCATGAGAGTCGCTCACAAAGTGACAGACCATCACCTTCATCACGAACGGCAGTGACGAGCTGCCATGACTACCCACTGAGTTCATCAGCTCCCAACAGTGGGTGTAGATAAGCGTATAATAATCTGCCCAAAAACTTGGGCAAACCATTATACACAATCTGCATCCTGAGTTTCTGTTGCCTTTCCGGAAGCAATGGGAAGACTCAGACATGATGTTCAAATAGCTCAAACAATTTCGATCCTACCCTTTTGTCAAAAAGATGTCAAAGAAAAGTGGTGTCACCTGAAGAGTCAATGTAAGATGACAGTGTATTAACATCAATACCACATTCAATCACTTGCTTGGTAAGCAACTCTGCATCATGTATACGCTGGCCACCTGAAATAATCTCCTCCCCTATCACAGCAAACAAAGTGAAGAAATCAATCTACAAAGGGATGTGCTCAAACCTCTCACTCCCAAATCCTGTTCAAAATAAGAATAGATAAATCACAGCCTGTACTGAGGAAGCAATGGAAGAAAGCAAGCAGGGAAAGTGATGGAATTACCTTGAATAAAGATATCAAATGAATTGCTATAGTGGTGATCATCCCAACAGGGCATGGTGTAAAGGGTCAACCGGCTGCAGGGTAAGAATGAAGCAAATAGAAATCAGTTTTGAGCCTGCCACAGTAGGAAGAATCTGTTTACCACAACTGGTCTACAAGACACCAGGCGTCTCTTCAAAAGACACTACTGATTTCTAAATGGCACATACATCGAGAGATGACAAGCTTTTGGAAGGGAACTTACTTTTCTTTAACAATCTTCACTAGTTCACGCTCATTCTGGGCTGTATCTTCCAGGTTGAGAGGCAGTTGAGCCACTGCCTTGCTGATGCAAAACACCTTCCTTGCTTGGATCTCCAACTGCAAACACAAGTCCTGCAAGACGTGAAGAATGAGTTGCAGAAAAACACACAAAAAAGATCATCCTTACCTTGTGCGATGTGCTTTCGATCGGCTTCTCAGGAACAGAAACAATGCCTTCGACATCCACGATGAACTCCTTGCTGATCTTGTTCACGTTTTTCACCATTCCCTAACTCATCACGTTTGCTGCGACCGACAGCACACACTGCACAGTGCAGCCGGCTTCCACACAACCAAGAACGCCATCTTGCCTGTTCCTCGCACGGCGTGAACCCTTCCTCGCACCAGAACAGTGTGCCCTTGCATCGCCGTATCCAAAGACCTCACTGCCAGCCATTTCCTCCGTGAAATCTCCTTGCTCTGCAAACTCTGCTCACGTCGCCATAGTTGGCAGCCAAGAGAGGATCCTCCTTCTCCTCTTCCGCATCGAGTGCAGCCGCTGCCATTTTGCTTGCTGAGCGTCTTCGCTGCTTTTGCCGCTACTTTCTTGCTCATGACTGGATTGTTGTTCTCCTCCATCATTGCGGACATACGCAAAACACGCACCACGCAAGAGTGTTCCCTTCTTGTACTCCTCCAAATCACACTTAGAGTGTCTGCAACTGAAGAGGAGATGATGCAGCAAAGAAAAACACTCCTGGACGAGCTTTGAACCCTAATCGGACATCCTGCCACTGTTGTCGCAAAGCTTACTGTTCCGTTTGGTCCTCTTCAATTGCTTCATTCCCCACGTCGCACGATGACGCCAACTGCTGCAGCAGATGCAGATCGGGGTCGAAGAAGATCGCCAGAAAGAGCAGAGAGGAAGTGCACTAACCGGCTTGATCTTTGCATCTGTTGAGACAGCTTGAAGATGGACGTAGCGTCGGCATTTGCTTCGAGCATGGACCAAATGGCAGTGATGATCGAAGGAGTGACAGAAGAGATGCGGAAGCAATTGAAGAAAGCTAGGGGAGGAGGAGGAGCAGGAGGAGAACAACATAGTTTCTTGGACCCGCTTCTAGGGTTTGTTCATGCGGTGGACTGGACAGAGCCATGGCTGGTAGGCTTGATCGTCTTCCATATCACGCTCCTAGTGCTCGCAGTTGCAAGCAGGAAACACAGCAATGTGCAAATGGCGATGTTCTTCTGTGTGCTCCTTTGTGTGTACGTTGCAGAGAGGATGAACATCTATCTCCACAGGCATTGGAAAAGCTTTGCCAGGCAACCCTACTTCGATTCGCATGGTGTTTTTCTCTCTGTAGTTTGGTCGGGTCCTTTGCTTTTGGTGTCTGCTCTCATTCTCTTCAACAGCTTGCTCACTTTGACTTCCCTCATGGTCAAGTGGAAGAGAGCTGAACTCAAGCATCGAGCTCTTGCCTCTGCCAAAAAAAACAAGGAGCAATAGGTCAGACAACCAGTTCTTGGATCCCCTCTTCCCCCCAAACTGCCTTCACAGTGGTGCCTCAGATCATGTGCAAGGGAAGAAGAGTTCACAGACTTCTCTTGCTCTCTCATGAAGAGTACCAATTTATGGTGTGCAAGGAAAAAGAGATCTCAGATTTCTGTTGCTCTCATGAAGAGAAAGCAGTTCAACATGTGCAAGGAAAGAGAGCTCATGGTTTATGTTGGGTCTCAGAAGATTTCCCAAAATCTCTTTGTTAAGAGCATTGATGTGAATTATGCTCCTGTGAGGCTATTTTTCTTGCTTTGATTTGGATGCTTCATTGTTTGCAGAAGATGATGAAGAAGAAGAAGCAGCAGGTCCTTATTTTGGAAGAATTCAAGTTAGGATTCAAAGATTTGGGATCAGGGTTCAGGGTTCAGAGAAGATCAGAACTTTGCTGAGGCTATTTAGTTGCTTGGATTTAGATGCTTCATTTTTTGCAGAAGAAGAAGCATAAGCAGGTCCATTTTTTGGAGGAATTGAAGTTAGGATTCAAAGATTTGGGTTTAGTGTTTAGAGAATACCAGAACCTTGCAGACTGTAAATTTTGGGGGAGTAGATGCACAAAGATGCTCTTGATGACTCTTTTTGGAGCAATAGAGGGGAGATGAAACAGATAGGAAGTGCTGAAAGTTCAAACCACTGTGGAGTCTAAGGAGCTTGGAACTCATCAGCATTTAGAATTGAACCCAAAAGGACAATGAAGGGTATAAGTTGATGAACATTCTTAGCTGCATCTGAGGTTGGATGACAGTAGATCCATTTTTGGCATTCATGTAGAGATTGGAAGCCCCAGCTTCCCAGCTTCAACTCAATAGAAGTTACCCCAATCTGCATCTTGCACAGTTGATAATCTACAGTTGCTTTTAGCAGAGGTCAGAGTGTTGGGTGGTCTTGTGTATATTTGATAATATTGTGTCTTCTGTTTGTGTCCTTGGTGCAGTACATCGCTTTATGAATGTGGAAAATATGACAGCTGAATACTGAATTATGATTTTCCACCTCATTGTAGGCAGCTTACCAGAGATTTTGCATTTGTGACTTCACATATTTCTCAACAGAGAATCCTTGAATTGGCCCTAGTTTTTTGGTTCTATATGTGCACAATAAGGGTTGATGGTTTTTCAGTAGAAGGCAAGTTCTGTGCAAAGATTGTACAGACACTAACTTTCAAGGCCAAAATTTGCAACCAAACCATTTGCAACAAGTTGTTGTAACAATTACTGTCTAGATTCAAAGCACCCTGTGCACTGAGATTCTCTCTGTGTGTCATCTCTCAAATCCAAAACAATCTCCTGGCTACTTCAGACCAAATAGTACTTTTGCAAATTGCAGATAGTGAAATGAGGAAATATTGCCCCTTCAGAGCTCAAAGCCAGATTGATTCCACGGGATCTCATGGAATCCCTCTAAACCCTAAACCCTAAACAGAGATGTCATGATTCTCAGGTTTGTTGTTGTTGTTGTCACTAGAGACAAGTTTGGAGCTCATGGCCACCAAATTGATTCCTGGTTCCACATTAGAGCTGGAGCTTCGGGATTGTGCACAAACATGAGGCAGTCGCTCCAGAAACAGGTACACAAATGAAACCACTGCAACTTGAACTGAAAATGCAGTCTTCAGCCACTGCAAACCTCACAGAAAAACCAACATGTGCAGAATCAGTCAAGAGTTTCTTAAATTCCTTTGAATCAAATCACCTAAGAATCCATAAATGCCACCAGAAATAGCAATTCCATCCCAGATCATGTGTAATCATGTGCATCTCGAGTCACTATAGACACAGAGATTCAGGAGGAATATGAAGCTGTTAATGAAGTTGAAGATGAAGACCAAGGATATTGCATGGACCCAACCTTTCCTGTGCCCTCTTCAGGATAGTCAGAGAAGAAAAGGTCCAAGCCCAGGAAGATGTTGAACCAGCCAAGAAGAATGGCACCTGTTCCTATCAACCAGTGACTCACATACCAGGCTGCCCTCAAAGATTGTCCTCTGCAGGTACAAAACACACACGAACAACGATCGAAGTTAGTAATCTTCTTCCGGCTGGGCCGCTGCAGCTGGCATTTTGTGATTGCTTGCAAGCTGCACATCAGTTTGCCAAAGACGAGATGCTGCTGCAAGCACATCACTAGTATATATCATTAGCGAATAATTGCATTGCAGCCATCATCAGGATCCATAGCTGCTAGAGACATGCGAGTGGTGGGTCTAGATCGCTGCACCTACTTCTTGGGTCGAAGCAGCAGAGCTACCAAAGGTTGAGCCCAGATGAGACACCCAATTGCAAGTCCCAGCTCCGCATGAAGCGAATCATTAAGCGCATCAAACTTCCGCAACCCAATAGCGAGTCCTACTGTCGCTGCTGCCACTCCAACAACCTGCAGCAGGCAGCAGATGATCAACAACACGACATGCAATGCAACACACAGAACTAACACATTGATCATCATGTAGCTCATGTAATACGCAACTGCACATGACCTGCACGCGAGCTGCAGCTGATCACAAGTACTCGAAGAGAAAAATAGCTAGCTAACAAATACATATACATTACCTCGAGGATTCTGTGAAGATGGAACCAGTGAGGAAAAGAAGCTTGAGTGTATTTGGAGACCAGGACACCAGCAGGGAAGAAAACACCAAAAGCTAACCACAACAACCACCCGTGAGCTTTGTAGTATCCGATTGCAGGTGGAGGAGCCTCTGGTTCACTGCCAGTACTACTACTGTCCAGTGAACCAGAAGCTAGAGCTGGAGCTGATGCTGCTGCAACTGCCGATGTTAATCCGGCTTGTGCTTGCACCTCATGAACTACTGCACCCAAGCACACTCCAACCGATATGAGAAATGCAAATGCACCACATGACCTTCTGATCTGCCTCATTCCATGAGGCACGAAGCTTGCCATCTTTCTTCACAATCTGCAAATGGGTATCTGATTCAAAGCTGACAGAAGCTCTTTTTTTTTTGGGTGCACGTTCTGACTCACTCAATATTCTCGACCTGCACACGCTCTCTGCCTCACACTCTTGTAGTACTGCAACAGATCCAACAAAATCCTTACTATTACAAAAATATTTGCAAGCTAGCTTTGCAAAGATTGTCCAGAACTGATCTGCAGCAACATGACAACAAGATCGTACAACATATTAAACACTAGTACTTAACTCTTGCAGCTACATACATAGATTATAGAGAGCACAAGAAAATACTAGACTTGCAAACGATGATCTGCAATACAACAGAAGAAAAGGAATCACCAAATTTCTCTGCAAATAAACAAGAGATTAAACTTAATTAGCAATGTCTGGTTGATGATTCTTGGAAGCTGAAATAAATCTTTTCAGCTGCCTCCTACCAACAATCTCTAAACTTATCTAGTTTTTGATTGATTCATTGCTTGATTTTGTTTGATTTTTTTCTCAATAGTACAAAGAAGTACAGCTTGGTACAGTTCGTGTTTCGAGGTGAAATGGAGTTAAAGCGCAGCCAAGTTCTTCTGCAACTGCAGTGCAAGCTCCTTAATGTTGCATTAAATTGGAACTAGGTGAAAAGTTTGGAAAGAAGATTCATGAAGAAGAATAAAAAGACAATAACCCACAAGTGGTAGGTTAGTGCATCTCCGCCGGTGCTCAATATGTCACTCTGGATAATAAACTTAAATGTCTAAGTTTAGCTCTTTTTCTTTTAGGCAACCCCACCAATAAAACTGTAACTGGAACTGCATAAACATGGGGACTACTAATAGCAAACCACCGGGACCAATCATTGTAATCGACCAATCAGAAATACTGAGCCGCAGTCAGGTCCAATTTATTACACTTTTTTTTGGAGGTGCACAACTGTGTTGCGCCTTTTACCAGCCACGGCAAGCTTTACAAATGTTGTGCAGCGAAACCAATTTCCTGAGCTAAACCGGCACATTTTGACTTTTTCGCAATAAACTATACTCTCTGGAGTCACATACCGAGTACCGGTGGAGATGCTCTAAGTGCATGACTTTAGTGTTTTATGTTTTAAATTTGTGAAAATTTTCATTATCATAGATTTTTAGGTAGGTGAAAAGTTTGAAGAAGATAATGATTAAGAAGGAGAACACCATTTGCAACCAATTATTATTATTTCAAAATTATTTGTCCAATTTTGTGTTGTTGTTCAAGTTATGTTCATCCATGTGATTTTAGCCAATTTTGGCTACATTCAGAATATCAAAATAAAAAATCTTAAGCACCTTTTCATATTGTAGGCAATCATGGTGATTTAGATTGATTTTTTAAATATATAAAAAAAATTTGAATTTTTTTTTTTAATTTATGATAAAATATTCCTCTTTTGTAATATTATTGACAAAATATGAAAATTTGTCTCAACTTTTTTTGGAACAATAGAATTATTTTGAAGTTCACTTTTATCTTTGAGCCTAGCATCTAGCATTGTGCTACCTTCGTCTTTCTCATGCTAAATTTTGAACTATTCACTAAAGTCACATATCTAAAGGATTCATATTCAAACTCAACACAAAATGACAACCTATTTTCCTTCAACTCTATTTCTTGCCACCTAAAACCACCTCTTTCAATTCACCAAACACAAGACACAAACATAAGATTCACAAAAAAAAATTGCATGTAGACATACAAAATTTATGAACTTGTTGGACAAAGATGGAGACACAAAACATATATTTGCATGTACACACATTTTAAGTTACAAACTTGGATACCCAAATCTCAAACAAAAAAAAATTCAATGGGAGTGAAAGTACATTACAACAAAAAATGTCCCTGTACGCCAAGTGATTTCATTAGATTTTGAGTGAATTCACTAGTTGTAATGAATGGGGACCATGGATTTTGATTAAATTCATTAGTTGTAATGAACAGAATCCAGTAAAAAAGCAATGAATTCATTGGTCTAAAGAATTGGGACTAGTGAACTGCACCCACATTTTGTAGTAATGGTATAATTATTAAACAATTTTTGATCCTTGTTAATATAAATGAAAAGTAATCATAAAATAAATCTTGAAATATTAAATTTAGAAATATTATTTATTATAATGATCAATATGTATTATTGTCATGTTCTTTAATTTTTTGCTAATGATATTGAAGAATCACATGCAATTTAATATGCATTAAAATTCAAAATTGCAAGTAATAATTGTTCTACTTTCCAAGTTATCCAAACTTACAGAGTAATCTTCAACAAAGTAATGAAATTATTTTATTTTATTTTTTGCATTTTTTTCCATTTGGCAAAATTTCTTTTCCAAGTAAAATATTTTTTCAAAATAAAATAATTTTCCATATTTCTTTTAAACATTTTTTAAATCACCATGTTCCTAGACATTGTTCAAGTAGTAGTTTAATATAAAAGGATTTTAATAAATTTTTATTTTCATATTTGGACTACAACCAAACATGGTTAAATAATTTTGTGGATGATCACCAATGTGACAACATCACAAAACTAAAAAAAAACCACTAGAAGTTCAAGTAGTTGAAATATTTGATTTTTTAGTTTTCTTGGTTAATGCTAAAATTAAATGTACTTATGCATTTTCAGTTTTCAATGTAAAAATAATAATACATCAAATTTTTGAATGTAAAACAAATTTGAACACAATTTCACCTATTAATTTCACAAATGTTTTTATTTACTTTTATCATATTAAAATTTTTCAATCTTCATATACAACATCATACTATAAATTAGCATGATGGTTTAATAATAATTGAAAGGATTTTGATTTTATTTTCTTGCATTTACTTGTCAAAATAAAATTACATGAAAGATAAAAACATAGGTCTAGAAAAAGGAACAACACCAAAGTAAAGGGTATAAAACAATAATGTTATTGTAGGAGCTTTGTAATACTTAACTTTCATCATGTTTGTTGTTATTGTGACAAATGCATTGTACCCCATTAGACTTGCTTTCCTTTTTAGAACTTTTTATGTGTTTCCATTGTGAAGAATAGGGTAGGTGGGCCTATTCTCATGACAAATAGTTCTAGAGAACAAAAGAAGAATAAAGTCATTATATGTTCAAGTTTGGTAAATAGTTAATATTTTTAATCTAAGTTTCAAGTGATTGAATGATTTTTAGGTATGTTTTATTTTTGGGAGAAATTTGAAGTTTTTTTATAGGGGGGCATGTTGATGTGGCTAGGCTTACTAGTTTTTATCACAAAGAGGACCTATAATCATAGCATATGGAATCTAATTTCCAATATTCATTTTCTTGTTATTAAATTAGTTTTATTATATCTCGACCCTCCATTTATTTATTACTAAACCATGTTTTACTATATTTTGAACATCATGAAATATGTAGCTATTTGCTAAAACAATATTCACAAATGATTGAATATTGTTAACCGTCAAAAATTGAAATAGTGTTCTTCATGTTCTGTATCTAATATTGTTTTTAGTTGTTTTCATCATTGTCCACATGTGGCATATTCTCAATAGTTAATGTGCTAGTATACTAATTTTATGTTGTGTGTCTTCTACAATGGTGAATTTACTCCTAGATATCCAATATGGGTCCTTCTACTAAAACATGAATATAAGTTGGTGAATAGGAATAGGCCCACCCACCTTATTTTCCACAAAAACACCAAACACAATGAAAATAAAAAGATATGAAAATAAGAAAACCAACCATGCATATCACAAAATATAGGATCAAACTCTAACAATTACTAATTTCAAGTGGGTTTTTAAATTTGACCCACCTTTTATTGTGATCCATTTACTATTTTGCCATTCACACCTTATTTTGATGCAATTGATGATGGGACCCCTGAATGCACTCACTTTACACATAATTTTAATGTGTGTAAATGTTTTTTTTGCATTTTAATTCTTATAATGTAACATTGTTGACAATCATCCCAAACAAGATTTAATGTCAATTGGTGAAAACTTTGAGAATAATTATCAAAATTATAAAAAAATAGAGGAACATTTGGTATGAATTTGAAAAACATGTCCAATTCTCCCCAATAAATTGTTCTTTCAAAACATTTGTAAATTTTTTTAACACAAATAGGAATTTGTGATTAAATATTCTTTCTTTTTTTTAGAATTTTTTGAAAATTGTGAAAGTTAAAACCTTAGGGTTAAAACATTCCAAAAATAAGGGGCCTCCACCAAAAAAATATGAATATACATTTATTTCAATCATCTTGTGGATGGATACCAAATTGTTAACCATTGTTTATGGATTGGGGTTTGTGAGGTTTGAAACTTGTGTAAACAATACATTCAAATGTACTTGTGTAGATTTACACTTTAAAGCATGGTTCATTTGAATGTGTTTGTGTGAACTTGGTGTAGACTTAATTTTGAATATAACAAACTTTCAAATAAAATTTGCAAGGGTTTTTTTTTTTTTTGTAATTCATTATGTGAGTAAAAATATAAATTTTCATATATTGGTTGTTAGGTAAAAATTATAATTCAATTAGTTTTATCATATGATTTTTTTTTCTTCAAAATTCAAATATAATTAATATAAGGTATGGATTAATAATAGGTATTAGAGAAAAAAATACAAAAGAGCTTGTTGGTCATTATAATACATTATTGGGTGTAACATGTTATTTAATAAAAAACTTTAGTGAAAAGATGAATGGAATTTTCAAACCCTTAAGGCCCATTCAAATGTAGTGTCAACAATGTATGGTTTTGTGACCTTTAACACTTGGGTATGGTGATAATAATGACACATCGCAAAACTTACCATTAAATTACCACCACATTTTAGGTGATCATTCACTCATGAGTTGGATGAAACATTCCATGTTTTTAACATCATTTCATTAAATTGTCATTAAGTTCACATTATTGATATTATTAATAATCATATTTCATATAGTTTTAAAATTTCTATTTCTAGGGACCCTCTTTCATTGCTATATTTCTTATTCATTTATATCTTTTGCATTTATTTTCACAATTGTTGAACTTGAATTTTGTTGAACTTTAGTTTGTTCCTTTTACCTTTGTTGTTAACCTTCTTCCACAATGAATAACAATTTCATTAGGAGGTTCTAAAAGCTCAAAGTTATGTTTTCAATTATGTTGCATTATATTTTTGTTTATAAAAAAATATTCAACTATATGTACAATGCAAAATTTAATTGAAATTATTGTGGATTTGCATATAATTCAACTTTTGAAACTAAATTGAAGAGTATCAAAGACTACATGTTCCTCATTTTTTTGTGAATTGTCAATATAATCAAAGTTTGAAATGGTTCTTCTAAACCATTCCATCATGACCATGAATGTGTACTTGCATATAGCTAACTAAAATTGTTGATAAAAATTCATGTTAATCAATTGAGTGATTGAACAATTTTTAGAATGATGCAATGAATTGTATTTGTGCCATGAATTTTGAGTCGATGTGCCAAAGCAAATATGTGCATGAATACACAAGGAATGTGACAAGGTGAGTGACATGTCGTTTGAAAATAAGTCCATGGCAAGACCACTTGGTGATCAAGGTGCATTGAGTTGACAATGAGGTTTGGTTTATGGGGAAACAATGTCGCAACCCCACTTTTGGAAGAGTGTGAGGATGACACTCACACTCCCAAAATGGGGACTTGGGAGTCATCGGGGACTCCCAAAACTTCAGAGTTCGATTGCAGGGTCAAAACACCTTGCCTTGAAGCATTCTTCATGTCATTGAAAAACTATTGAAGTGTAGATGTCGAAAATGGCCTCGCATGAGCCATTTGGACATCTACAACACAAGTTATGGCAAAAAGAAGGGCTGGGAGTCAAACTGGCAATTTGACCTTCGACCACTAAAAGTCGGGAATCGACTCGACCCCGGTGTGTGAAAATGGAGTGTGACACACCGTTAGAAAGATCTCAATGAGAGCTACAAGTTTGTTTTAGACCTCATCTCAATCCGAGGTCTGAGCAAAGAGTTATGAACTCACAAAGTCTCAAGAATCTAAACCGGGACAATTTCGAGACTCCTCCTTGGGAGTTTCGGGACAAAAACCCATTTGGATAGTGGGTGCCGCGGAGTAACGCAGAGAATACTATATGGGGGAAGGTGGTGGCTTCCCTCGAATTTGGGCCGTGCTGAGTCTGGTGAATCCAAAGTTGCAAGTGGCTTATCCTAGCACCAAAGGTGCTCCAGAATGCAAACTAACCAACTTGTTGGTTGGTTTGATGCAGGTTCGAGTGAGTAACTAAAGCTTGTCCCTCTTCCTAGTCCCATCCCGGAGCTTTAGCACGCCCCTCTACCTTTTTTAGTGCTAAGAGCTGGGAGCGTGCCCTCAAGTCCGCACAATTCTGCTATTTTAGAAACTGAAGCCCATCTTGGGCCTAACTTGGGACTTGGGAGCGCGTCAAGCAAGGTGCTTCATTACAAGGTAGTGAAAGTGCATTGGTGCTAACAAAGTTGGTATGACAAGGCATCACATGAGGCAAGGTGCTTCATGCCTTGGTGTTGTGTAAGGAGCAAGGTATTCAAGGGGACTTTTTGTGGGGTGCAAGTCACTTGAATGACTCACGTGGGGTGAAACATTTAGATTGGGAACTATTGTGGTTGGATTGTAGGATATGGCCATGGCGACATGGTAAGCAAAATCTTGGACTATTTGAAAAAAAATTGCATTGAAAAAAAATGTTTTCAATACTCCATTCATTAGACTCAATGCAAATTAATTAGTCAAATGTTCCCAAGGTGAAAACATGGTAAATTATTAAACAACTCGTGATGCTTGTCAAATAAAATGTAAAATAGCCATAAACATTAACACATTAATATATAAAAAAAACAAATATTTTTTGTTTCAATGATCAATATGGGGAGATTTTTTGGACTTGTTATGATAACATTGAAGAACTACATGTTTGATGTGCATTTCAAGTAGAATCTAAAAAAATGCAAACAAGTTTGTCAATTGTCTTTTTTTGTAAAATGGATTTCATGTAATATGAAAAAATACAGTTTTGATAGAATTTTTTAAACTTTCAAATTGATAATGTAATAAAATGAATGATAAATTTGGAATTTTATAAGCTGTAATTATAATCTATCAAAGTTTTAATGGGTAAGTAGGTTGAAATTGGTTAAATGATCATACAATTAAAATTTTAAAAATTAATATAACTATTGGAGTATGTTCCATGAATTTTGAGAATTATTATGAAATTACTAAATCTCCACCTTCTTTACTGTTGTTTTTACCTTATTATCACATATATTTAGAAAAACTCATTTTCAAAATGAAGTGAAATACAACCTTTCATAATTAAAAAAATTTAGAATGATAATAAAAGCAAAATTTTAAAAGACTAATATAACTTTACCTTTCTCTTTTTATTTTACCTTTAAATGATTTTGGTTGGTTGAAAAAATGATAAAAAGTAATTCACATTTCTCATATTTTATTAGCACATTAAAAATGATAATGTCTTCACCTTTATACAATCATTTTTCTATAAATTTTATAGTAACATTACTATTTAATAATATATTTTCTGAATTGACACAATATAACCTTGAATAATCTAATTTTTTCTCCCTTAACTAGGGGGTTTTAATGTCATTAAAAAGGCTGAAAAAGTGTGCAATTTGTAAAATTCCTTAATCATTTCAGATGTTTTATAAAATTTTAATTTCATAAATGTTAACAATCAAACAATTTTAACAAACTCTTTGCTGAATGTTTGGTAATAATTTATCATGATATGTATGACAAGATAAAACTATCATAATGAAAAAGTTTTAATCCTAATAAACTTGTCAATTTCAATAATAATATTTTCTTTGGATAAAATATGTTTAACCACCATGTTTTAAATATCCCCAATGGTGGTTTTATTAGAGCCTAAGATAAACCTATATGCATATAGGTATTGGAAAGCAGATTCTACCTTTGCAAGATCGTCGTTTCATTAATGTATGCTTAAGATTGTCAATGAGAAGCCAAATATGAATTATCTACCAAATAATGTGACAAAAATCTTGTTGATTTAGTATGGAAAGTTGTTATTGCATCACAAAGCATCAACCACACTACCTTACTTTAAAGTCAGTTTTGTCATCAAATAATCCTCAAAATAGTGAAATGAAATTTTGTGAAAATATGAAGTTGACATGTTGAAAATCATACGAATTATCACAACTACAATTTGCATAATTTTACTAGTCATATCGCAATATTATAGTAGAAGATGGAAAAATATATAACATCAAATTAAAAAACGAATTCAGTTTTTGAAAATTTTTGAATTTTTTTTTCTCAATGTGAAACTGACCCTAAGTTATGGTAATGTATATAATCATGTTTTAAGGTGCGGTGGTTGTTCATCGGTTTCATAAATAAATATTTTATTGTGGTCATATTTAAGTTTATGAAGGATTAGGTTCCATTTTTAATAACTTTATCATTGGTATGATAAAACTTCATTTTGAATATGTTTTTTACCTTGATGAAATTATAGGGTATAAATAAAATTGATAATACAATATGGATACAAAATCAACAATGCTCCAAACGTATCAAGTTGCAAATTTCTAGACCCATTGAAGGCAAATATAAACTATGTAATAAAGGGGCTTGTAGTTCAGAGAATTAGAGCATGTGGCTACGAACCATGGGGTTGGGGGTTCGAATCCGTCCTCACCCACAACTAGCCCCAAAGGTTCTTTCTGGGGCTATAAAGCAACATATTCTCCCAACCAGCATCAGATTTATTACATTTACACCAAGATCTTGACACATGCTATGACCCTATTTATTATCAATGATTTAACAAAAATAAATTGCCACTTTTACTAGCTAATAATTAATGAAACGTTGGTAAGCAAATGGAAGCTTTCACCCCAATTAGAAATTAGGCTTTGACAATGCCATTAGAACAAATAATTATGCATTTGTTCATCTTAAGGTACATATGCAAAATATGTTATTTCCACATTATTTGGTCACCCACAATATTTCAATCAACTTGTGAGTCAAAAATAAAATGTGGGGGGTTTCACATCGAAAATTAAGGTGTTGCACCCACCCAATATTCCCAAGATTTTTTTGTGATAGGGTAGAATTGCCGATCACCAATCATTACCCTATCATTGAACATTTATTCAAATCTTTGTCATCTTGCTTCATTTTGAGTGATTCAAAATGATAAGGGAGTGGTACCTCAAGCTCTAAAAATCATCTTTCAAGTGCAAAGGAAAAGGAATAATGAAAAAATAACACGAAGAAAA
>Ga0209208_10006147_pt1 | contig 16562 bp, 10 predicted proteins | sample S1TSphfallax_3_FD_187694 | JGI IMG/M metagenome (GOLD analysis project Ga0209208, IMG submission 187694) | Host-associated microbial communities from peat moss isolated from Minnesota, USA - S1T2_Fd - Sphagnum fallax MG (SPAdes) (version 2) | ecosystem: Host-associated > Plants > Peat moss >...
TTTAGGAACACCCTTGGGTGTTGGGACAAGCCACGGGCACTTTGGACCACAAGACACACCACGGACCGGACTCGGGGGAAGCCACCACCTTCCCCCATATAGTATTCTCTGCGCCACTCCGCCGAGCCTACATCCAAATGGCTCTTTTTCTCGGGACTCCCAAGTTGGAGTCCCGGGACTTTGGGAGCTCATAACTCCCGACTGTAGAGTCTGATCGCAACAATGTCTGAACCAAAGTTGTAGCCCTCATCGAGATCTTTCCAACGCCGTGTCGCACTCTCAATTCGGATGTCAGGAAGAGGTTGATTCCCGACTTTTAGTGGTCGGGAGTCAAACTGCCAGTTTGACTCCCGGCCCTTCTTTTGCCCATAACTTGGGCTGCATATGTCCAAATGACCAATGCGAGGGCATTTTAGACATCTTCACTTCAAGACCTTTCCAATGACACCAAGAACACCCCAATGCGAGGTGTTTTGGCCCCTGCTGTCGAACTCTGAACATTCGGGAGTCCCGGAGGACTCCAAATCCCCAACTTTGGGAGTGTTGGGCTTCACCCCCACACTTGGCCAAAGTGGGGTTGCGACAATTGAAGCTTCCACGACTACCAAATGTGAAACCATAATGCCCACCTAGCATCCATAGCCTAAATTCAAACATGGGATATGCACTGGATGAGCAGACAAAAAAAACATTTACCCCCAACCGTCTAATGCAAGGGGTGAACTAGGTGAAAACCATTGGAACTTAGTGAACAAAATTGGTGGATAGTGGAAACATAGTGGGGCACCTTGCCATGGGTTCCCAACTAGTAAGGATTTCCACCCCCAATCCAATCAAGTGGAATAGATTTCTCTTCAAGTGGAAGGTGGGTTAAACCTTGAGTGGTTTAAGGACAAGTTCTATAGTAGTGTAGTTATCTGAAGGTTTGAAGAGGCAAGAAGAAGAATTGAAATATAAGGGGCATGGAGTGTTATTTTGCAATGCCCAAAACCAGACATGATCTTGTATTCACATTCTATCAATACACACCATATTATTATTGTTTATATGTGCATGATTCCATTTATATTATGATAATTAATCGAGGCATGTACCTTCATAATTTTGTCTTTCCTATTTGGGTATGTGGTACTACATGTAACATGGTAGACAAAAACCTAACAATAATATAGAATTTAATCCTTGATAAAGTCATCGTTAATAGTCACATGTCAACTTATGATTGTGCATGGTATCAATCTAGGACCTTGATTAAAACAAAAAACAATCATAATGGACATATTAAATAATAATTTTCATATTTCAAATTCAATAAATTAATCTAACAATCTAGATTGATTAATATTGATCGTTGGATATAATTGTAGTCATGTAAAATGTTGTAAATGGCATATATGACTATGGACAAGAATACGACTAGTAATAAAATCAACAAGTCTCAATGGACTATGTAGTGATGTAGTCACTAGTGGCATATATGACTACAAACCTAGTCATGGATGTAGTCATATATCCATCTTTTTGATGTAGTGATCTAAGGTAGCATTCATTTAAAATCAATAGAATAGAATTTTATTTTTCTTGCAAAAATTCATTCTGAAAGAGCTTGCAAACATGCCCATGTGTAACCTTTTAGAACAATGCACAATGTATGGCTCCAATAGTCAAGGGAAAAAAAAACATGTTCATATGTTGCAACATTAATGATTATGTTTGAGTTTCAAACAATCAACATTGTATTTAATGACATGACATTCCTTCTTTCTCACATGAGTAGGCTCGCCTACTCATGCTTTTTGCTAGCATTGTTGGGTCAAAACACACCTTAGTTATTAAGAAATTACATCATCATGTGTCAAAGTAGAAAAATATTTGTTTCAATTTGTGGATTTGACATGATCAAAATCCAACAACATGGTCTTATTAAAGACATTTAAAAAAACATTTCATCTTCAAACATCTAATTGATTTTGCTAAGTTTTGAATGGACAAATTTTAATAAAGATGTTTTTTGACTAATTATAAATTTTTTAAAAGATTGTATCACCATAATTTTTAGGTGATAGTATGCATATTGATTTTTTATCGAATGGAAAAATATCAATTTCATGAAAATATCAAGTTTAGTAGTACTAACATTATGTCTTGTGTTAAGTTGTTGTCTAGGACATTCATTATTGAAAGTTAAATACATTCAAAGTACATAATGATCATGTCCAAATCTTTCAAAACTCTAGGATTAGAATGTTGTTTCCATGTAAATTATGATTCCATGAATAAATTTTCATTTGGTTATTAAATCATTTTGGCATCAAGTACTTTGTTAAGGATGGTGTGGAAAATTTCCCTATAGGATGATACTTTGGAGCACTCAATTGTGCTTTCACCCAGAGCCAATCCAAACCTTCACTAGTCTTTATATTTAATATAAGGAGTCTTGTAAATAAGTCATGTACATCATGTACCAAATTAAATTTCCACAATAATTAGAAATCTTCATGCATTTGTAAACAACTTGCTACGTACAATCTAATTTTTACATTTAAAAATAGTTTTAAAATTACACCATGAACTATTGAAACTTGATTCCATCTTGTGTGAGATTGGTTTCAACTTCAATGAGTCAAATTTTTGGAATGACTGATTTGTCAAATGCACGCTTGCGTTTTGAACTGCCAACACACCAATTCATGTCATTTAGATAGAACTAGAACTTGTGCATCTTGACATGTGCACTAGGGAATTGATACCACAACCCTAAGTAAGTTGGGGGAGGGACACCAATAGAAGTAGTAATTATCCTTGTAGCGCAAGAATGCTTGGTGGTTTTTTGTAACGTGGAACTTTGAACATGCGACATAGGGGGGGCATTGGTATATACTATGCCAAACTCCATCTCCATATGGAGACTCAAGGACCTCAACATTTGCATGAATTTGATTAGCCCCAAGTTGTTCAATTTGCACATTTGATTTGGTAGTTATGCGGTTTACACATGGATGAGTAAAATTCACACAACTGTGCTTATGTGAATCCCTTTTTGATTTGGGGGTAGGTTTGCCTTCCATTTGTAGGATCCAAAGATCTCTTCACCTTCCATGTGTGCAATTTTAGCTATGCAAGATGATCTTAAGGCATATTTCAAAACTATGTTTGCAAGTTGTTTCAGATCACCAGATTGGTTTGCTTTACACAAGAACAACTCTCTTATAAGCATGCCTTTGACCAGCTTGACCACATTGCTTGAAATGATGGTTAATTGGTAATAAAGTCCATCTATTAAAAGTAATAAATTCCATATTAATAGGAGCCCAAGTAAAGATTCCAAATATATGCACCTTTGAATTTTTTTTGAAAATGAATGAAAAACAACAATGCTATGGACTTATGAAAATACATGTTAATTTAAGGCATTCAAAAGTTCGTAGGTAGAATTTTGCTATGTTTCTTAAGGAATTTTTTCACATAGAAGTGTATTATTTCATTCTAACTCATATGTTAAGTCACTATAGATAATTTTGAATAAAATTTAAGATGAACCTTTCAATTTTCTATCATTATAGTCAATCGAACAATCCATAGTTTTGAACTTTCAAAAGTCCATTACTACTAGCATATGAACTTTTTATTAATAAACAACTACACAAATATCTTCATAATAAAGTTGTTAATTTACATTCAATTACCAGTTAATAGATTTTTAAAAATATTTATTCACCATATGCCTTTGAACAAGGGGTAACTGACAAAAAAAAACCATTGTGACACCTAAAGTAAGCCACCATACCTTGCATTCGCCCACTTAATTTCTATAGTACTAAGATTAAGAAATGAAGTTTTGTTAATGATTTACACCTCCTTGTCTAATTTGGAATAATAATTATTTTAAAAATCTAAACATGATATTGTGGTTATTTGATTGTGTTTAAAGATTGTTTTTTTACTGAGATTTAAAGCATCACATCCTATAATCAAAATCAGCCAACAAGCATTTGAGAAGATGAAGCCATTTTATGTGAAAAAGTTGCAAGAGCAAAATACTTGCTATTGCAAGTACCACATCAAAATGGATGAACTACGTGTTGGGTGTAATAACATGTGAACAATGGGCAAGGGAATCCATGATCAAGTAGGTTACCAATGTGATTGTGAATAGGTGTGTCAACATGAAGGGGAATGTGGGGAAAAAGAATGTCAAGCAAGTAAGTCAAGTATATTAGCCTCTTTCAACTTTAGGAAGAGGTAGTATGCCCTAAAGGTTTGTATGCTAAGTGGTATCAATGAGAATGTCTTTTAGGGAATGTATTTTGTGCGGTGTTGACACTTTCGAATTTTGTCCAAGTGAGATGATGTAAACATTTTGGCTTTGATGGAGTGGCGGTGATATGCCCTCCAAGTGGCTGGGAAAGATAGGGCATGTAATGAAAGTAAACAATTTAAACTGGAATACATGAAAACAATTCTAAGTGTATATAATGATTATTTAAAACCTAAGCTAAATGCATTCATAGAACAAAATTTCTTTGCCAAATGGTAGGATATCCAATTCAAGAACCTATTAAAGAAGATCCCATAAAATGTTGTTTGTGTTGAAAACTATAGGTTTAAATGCATAATGAAGTTCGGTCTATGCATTGGCACACCATGCAAGTGACCATTTTAGTACACATTACATATAGGTGGCAATTGATGCAACTTCATGAGGTTCCTATGCAAGTCCAAGAGGACCCATAACTAACATAGGGGGAATGGGTGAAGGAACTTCATTTCTACATATCTAATGATACTCAACATGACTCCCTATTTGTTCAACATTGTTTCATGCTCCAATGGGAGCACATGACATTAGGTGACCAAGTTCCCCTTACAAAGACATTGGGTGTGGTGTAATAGGTGTGTTGCTTAGTTTAAATCAACTTGGCATTGGTATTTTGTTGCTTGATCTCCAAGCTTGACAGGGGGTTGTTTGATGGTTTGGAGTTATTTTGGATTTGGGCATGGCAAAGGCGAACATGATGGAGTAGGGGCTGTAGTTAAATGAACATTTACAAAAGAACATTTGAATGTGAATGGTAGACAACTCGAATGTGCAAAACATATTTGTGATTATTTGACGAATGTCCTATCATATAGGCCAACTTTTTCATATGTCAAGGAGAAATCACCTTTGAAAAGGTTATTTTGGCACATTGGGGAAACTGATGTTAATTGAGAAGTATCTTGGGAGTGTGAAATTGTGAAAGGTAGTAGAAAAAATCACCAAATTTGATTTCATGGGGATCCTTTGAAACTCATGTTTGATATTTGGTTTGCTTTTGTGAATATTGCTTGGATGAAAAATGGGAATTTTGTGTGAATATTGCCCATATAGGATGGTGGCACCTTGAAACATTAATGCCATTGAATTTAACTACAACCTACATGATCAACAATTTGGATGATGTAGAGGCCAATCGAGAACTTGAGTTTGGATTTGATAGGCAATCTTTGGTTGCAACCTTAGAGCCAAGCTACAATTTTGTGGTACCTGTAAAGTTTGGTAATGAGGAGGGGTAGAACTCTACATCTTATGTTGTGAAAGGCCATTATTTACACGAGATGTGGGGGTGGGACTAAATTTTTAGGATGCAACTTATTCTATAAGAAAGGTTGTGGTTTCAAAAAAATATTACAAGGCTTGGGGTAAGAAAGGGTTATCATGTGTCATGTTGAATGATAACCCAATGGGGTATGCCTACTCACGCCTTGTTTGCTATATAAATTTTATAATGTCGTTAACTATACATCATGTTAAGGGTAATACCCAAGTGTTTACTTTATCAAAGATGATGCACCCCCAAGTTCCTTGATGGATTCAACTGCGAGTCCAAAGGCGAAGACATCGGAAAGAGAAGGAGTTGGGGCGCACTCCCTGGCTTGCAACACTTCGGGGGTAAAGGGTCGTGTTGGAGCTTCGAGATGGGACTAGTACGAGCAACAAGTGGTTCACTTATTCATAGGGACCTGCACAAACCAAACAACAAGTTGGTTAGTGTGTAGTTGGAACACTTTGGCACACGGATGAGCCACATGCAAACACAGATTCACAAGACTCACCACGGCCTAGACTTGGGGGAAGCCACCACCTTCCCCCTTATATTATACTATGTGCTTGGCCATGTGACTAGCACCCAAATGTCATTTTTGTCTCGGGACTCCCAAGTGGGAGTCCCGAAATTCCCAAAGTTGAGACTCTTGCAACTTTGGGGGCCCATAACTTTGTGTGCAGACCTTTGATTGAGGTAAGGTCTCAAGCAAAGTTGTAGCCCTCGTTAAGAACTTTTCAACGGTATGTGGCACACCACCTACACGTAAGGAAATTGGGGCGATTATTGACTTTTAGTGGTCGGGAGTCAAATTGGCAATTTGACTCCCAACCCTTCTTTTGGCCATAACTTATGTTAGAAGAACCCAAATGGGTCATGCAAGCCCATTTTAGACATTTAAATTCCAAGATCTTTCCAATGATATAAAAGAACGCTTCAATCCAATGGGTTTTGACACTTGCAATGCTCTTTAAAAATTTGGGAGTCCATCAGGACTCTAACTTCCAAAGTGGGAGCTCACTTGGGAGTGTGGGGGTTCATTCCTTCACACTCTCCCACACTCCCGAGAGCATGAAATATGATTACCGGGCTTCAATCTTGGTCCGCACCTTCACAAGCCCTTGCTTTGGTCAAGGGCCCAAGACTAGGGTTGCAACATGAAATGTGACTTTTGGGCTTCATTATTGGTGTGCACCTTTGCAAGCCCTTGCCTTGGTCACGAGCCTAAGGCTAGGGTTGCAAAAAAAGAATACCTTGGAAACAATAAAGGGTAGCATTATTGGTGTGCACCTTTGCAAGCCCTTGCCTTGGTCACGAGCCTAAGGCTAGGGTTGCAAAAAAAGAATACCTTGGAAACAATAAAGGGTAGCCTATTGAATGATTATGATGTACAAAATGCAGACCAATATGAACAACTAGTAAAATATGTTAGTAATCTAAAAAAACATTATGGTTTTCTTAGAGATGTTGAGGATTTTGGGTCAACTGATATTTCAGATGATGATTTTAATGAATTTGAATTTCCATCTAACTTGTAGATGGGGTGAAAATGATCATGAGTCAAAGCATGAAAAAGAATTTTCTATTCAAAATAACATTGTCAATGACTGGGGCATGATTTTGTGTGGGGGATCTTGTGTATTTTTTGTTTAAGTTACAAAGAAAAATTGTGATTAGTGTCTTAATGATATTGTTGTAAAATTGATCAACAAGTGTGATCGGTTGGATGGGAATGGAGATAATAGAGAGGTAATAACTTTGCAAAGGATAGGATTCTAATGGCAACTAAAAGCATAAATAAAAAAATAATGCATACATATCATTTTGTATGGTGGGAAAATTAACACCATTAGGAGGCAGTAATTCATATGTGGTGATGGTATACTTACAAGTTAAGCTTTTTTCCTTCCAAATCATTTAAATTGTTCTATAATTTGGATAACAAAATTGGATGTGTTATAAATCAAATGTTAATTTGGTAAGTTGGTTGGATTACAACTCAAGTTCGATTTTTTGCATTATTCTAGAATGGATGAAAACAAAGTTACAGAAACAATGATTATTGTTAAGGGGTTAGGATGAGTACATGACTTTGGATGAACAAGGCATTTAGGATAAGGACTAATAAGGGAACTTTGTTAGTTTGAATTTTGAATTTTTATTATTTTGGGATCATGGTGATGCGACTTGGGACAATTCAAAAGGAGAGATCTTTGGAAAACAAAAGGGGATTCTTAGACACAAAATTTTGGGAAGAGTAGGAGGAGCTATAGGTACTTGTTGGTAAAAAACCATAGATTATGTTTTTATATGGGACAAATTTTATTTGTTGTTTTGGGATTTTCTTCAACAAAATATGTGATTTTGGGTATTTTGATTCATGTTTACAATAATATAAAGAAGCACAAACTTTTGTAATGAATTCTATGTTCATATTGTTTCGAAAATTGTTTGTAGTATCAAAATATGATGAAATGAATTATAATCTTGTTTCTGGAATTTTTTACAATGTATTCTAAAGTGAAAATTTTGGTTATATGAAATAACCATGAATTTGGTGTTTTAATGAATGGCAATGTTAAGTGTGTTGATAAACACAACATATATATTGAATGTATGCATGTGAAGTGTAAATCTATTGTTATAGTGCATGGAATAATTTTGCAGGAATTAAATTTCACATCTACCAATTATATAATTGATTTCTAGTCAACATGATTATACATTTGATGATACATTTGATTTCTAGTCAACCTGATTACACATATGATGATTAATCCAATTTATGGTCAACTTAATTAATTGTTTGCCATTTTTGTAATTATTTATAGGACAAAGCGAAAGTAGAGAAGAAATTCAAAGGCATGAGTAAATTGGACAAGCTATTAGAGGTCATGTTGGGGAATTATCTAGTAAGCATGTTGCATTGGCTAGCATACCTAGATTAGAAGATTGGGCACTTGAAACAATTAGTGCATCCCATGGAATTCTAATGAATTTAGGGATGCCACACATTGGTTGGAGTGTTTTTGAACAACATGTTTTTAAAAAAAAGGAGTTTTCTAGTCTGTGGTAGTATTTGTACCCATAATTTTCCTTGGCCCAGTGCAATACTTCATCTCAACAATTTTGTCGATAGCGTTGGGCCAACAATTTCATAGTTTGGTGTGGGTGCTGCTTCAGGTTTACTTCAAACAAGGGGGAGTTGCCTTTATTAAATGGAGGCAAGTACATAATTGCAACACTAGGATTCTTAGCTAACTAATGCTGGAATGAAATGATATTTTTTTCCAAGTAAAGAAGAGAGTAGAAGTTGAAAATTGTTGTATACCCATGGGTGGTTTGTTAAGGATTCATGATTTGTTTGGTGCCTTGTAATGGTCGTCAACAAGGGAAGATTTGTTTCCTCAAAGCTTGTTTGGGTGCTTGGAATGGCTTCATGACTACTTCGCAACATAGTTACAAGCATATTCGCAATTATCTGGCCAAAGTCGATCCTTGATCTAGTAAATTACATTAATCATCAATTTGCTTCCCTTTTCATTATCTTCATAAGCACCAATCTTTATATGTTAGTTGTTTTTAGTACCACTACCTAGTTGTTGGGATATTCATGATCTTAGCATGGATTTTGAATTGGTAACATACAAGTTTTTAAAGGTGTAATTGTGGAGAGTTTTGAAAGAGGTGCCTCCCCTATACAAGTTCCTAAGAAGCCACTTTGTATATTTTCATTGGCAATTTGAAGGTTGGCATGCAAACAATCCTTATTTCACTAAACCAAATATTCTTTTGGGCAAGGCAACATCCATTTGATCTCGATTCTATTTTTACAATTCATGATTAAATCCACTATCCTTGTGATATCTACAATCATTAACTAATGAATTCGATTTTGTTCAGGGTTGCAACTTGTGGAATACAAAGTCAATTGTTGGGGTAGTTGTATTCATAGGCCATGAAACTAAGGTTGGTTAATTTCTATTAGTAAACTTTGTATCAAAATTACTATTAGGGAGCATAAAGGCTAACATGATACATCCATCAAGGTAGAAATAAAAAGGTAAGGGATGTCCATAAGAGCTTGCCATGAGTGGTTGCTTCAAATTGCAAAATTTGTCGACACAAACTCCACAATGATTGTAGTACAAGTTGCCCATAAAATGCACCTTGTGCTCTTAGCCTTCCTATAGATTGAAGGAGATGATGTCTTTAGACTAAATGTCATGGATCTACCTTCGAAGTGAAGCACTTTGGAGAGGAAACTTGATAACCTAATCTTGCTTTTATTATTCATCTTGTTCACCATGTGTCTAATTGGGGCTATTGGTAGGTTTGTAGGATCCCCTTTTGTATCATATTTTGAAACCCAAAAGTTGAATTGATTAATCTCTACACCAATTGTTACTTTTCACTTTTTATTAGAATTGGATGGATTGGTGGTTGTTGGATACATAGTAACGTTGTTAATATATGATATGTGTAGGATTAGGGACTAAACATGAACATCTAATGCATGGAAATGACTTGTGTAATGTTGTTCTTATCATTTTTTTTTATTGTCCCTCTTGGGTTGTTTTTCCATGGTGCAAGTAGATGGGAAGAGTTGGTATTTAGGCTTTCGAATTCATGGCATGAATGATCAATATGATCATGATAACACATTCTTTGTAAGTCCTTTTGCTATCTCAAATCATGGATCTTTATCTTACTTTTGTACATTCATTTTGCTAGATTTTGATATGGTGCTTATTTACATTTTTGCAATTGTGGTTTTTTGAACACTTGAGCTAATGCTAAAAAAACATTGCTAGCCACTAATCATATATTTGAGAATTTTGGTTCTTTCTTTAATAGGTGGTTTTTTTGACATTCGTTATGTTTTTAACATTGTATTATACCATTATCCCAATTTCTTTATATGTTTCAATTGAGGTGAGCAATTTTCTATTGTTTTTCCATTTAGTTATTGGGTTTAAACACTTAGTTAACCAGTTGGGAAAATATGAAATCTTATGTCTAATTCTTTGTGGAGAGTGTTACATTGGGAAATTGCTTATTGGATGCCATATTACTAGATCATCCTAATAACTACACATTTGGGTGCTTTTGAATAGATAAAATACCTCAAGATGTGTTGATGGATAATTTTGTTCACACAAACTTGCACCTTGGCAAAATTCTTGCTCAAATGGCAAGTAGTTCAAATAGTTCAATGGATTAAATGGCAAGTAGCTCAAATGGTTCAATGGCTCTAATGGCTCAACGGATCAAATGGTAGGTAGTTCAAATGGCAAGTAGTTCAAATGGTTCAATAAATGGTGGCATCTATGGGCGATCCAAGACTTGATCTTTTGTCTCTTGGTGATTTTTTGTGAACTACATTCTCTTAGTGTGCCTTTATGATGTAAGAGCAAATGGCAAATTGATTTTCCAAAATCATTTGTTTTGGTGTCCAAAACGTTTGAGTAGAGATAGGTGTGTGGGACATTGTAATACTATAATGGTAATCAATTTGAAAGCATTTTTGAGTTTTAATACAAAGGTGACAATGTTCCAATTTTAAGTATCTAAAGATGGACTACATAAATTGTCAATTAGATTTCTTCGTGATTTTAATTTGGGCCATTTTTCTTTTGTTGTTGAAAAATTGAACAACCTAGATTATAGCTTAATTATCTTCCCATCATCTTGGTAATCAATACCCATGTACAAAACATAGGTGCAAGATTAATAAACCTCAATGAAGTGAAGGTGTGTGGTTCTCATAGGCTGAAATGCAAACCTTTGTTTTTGTAATTATATCGTTCATGAAATAGCATGAGCTTTTTGTTCACCAGGGAAAACCCATCATTTTAATTCAGATAATTTTATTATTATAGGTTGAAAATTTGATGAGGATTAATGGTTGATAAAAAAGATTAATTCATGGGTGTTTAAGGCATAGCAAATACTTTAATTTTTTCACCAAAACACTTTAGGTTGGAAATGAGTTATGTTATAGTGGTTGTGTGTACATTTTAGTTACTACCTAAATAATGAATATTCAAATCAAATATTGTTAAAATTTTCAAGTTATATAGAGCAAGAGTTTTGGGAATTTTAGACACAATATGAGAGGTTGATACATCATATAATTTGTATTATATTACATGTTTTCAACAAAATGGAACCAGACACTTTTGTGGAAGTTCAAACGAAGTAATTTCAAGCACAAATCAAGATTTTTAGAAACATAGACGTGATAATATGGAGCTTATAGAATTATGAGCTTAATAGTAAAATGAAAGCCTATATTAAAGATGTTTTTCAACAAAATGGATATGAACCCATGTAACCATGAAAAATCCTAAGTTCAAATCAAACAAAGTGTAAGTTCAGAGAATATTAATTAGTTTTTGAGTTGATTTGTAGTCTAAAATTAAGAAAATCTTGATAACTTTTGTTATGAAAGGGAATATTGCTTGTATATGTTGAGTAATTTTCTTGAAACCTTATTTGAAAACTCAACTACTAGGTTGTTGTTGGAGTTTTGTGATCTTATTTGGCTAGGGAATGGTTTTTCTTATTCAAATACTACTTTTGAATTTGCATCGCCAACTTCTTGAACTTGTCAATTCCTAAACCATTTCATCCACCAATACAAGTAGTTAGAATTGCCTAACTAAAATTGGAATTGGACTGATTGTATAAGGTCAAGCAAATTTTGGTACAAACTATCAATGGGTACAACAATTGGGTACAAATTGAAATTGGTATTCAAACAAAATCCTTACCTTTTTTTCTTGGTAGACTTCTTGGTAGATGTTGATTTCTTTGGCTTTGCAACAATAAGAAGATGACACGCTCCCAGCTCCTTAATGGACTCAAATGTGAGTCTAAACTGAAAACAACAAAAGAGTAAGGAGTCAGGGCACGCTCCCTGGCTCGTAGCACTTTGGGGGTAGAGGGGCGTGCTGGAGCTTTGAGATGGGACTATGAAGAGTGATAAGCATCAACTACTCACATGGACCTATGCAAAACCAAACATAAGGTGGTTAGTGCATAGTTGGAGCACTTTTGGTGCTAGGACTCACCACGGCTTGAACTTGGGGGAAGCCATCACCTTCCCCCTTGTAGTATACTTTGTGCCTTTCCATGAGGCCCACATCCAAATGGCATTTTGTCTCGGGACTCCCAAATGGGAATCTCGAAATTCCCAAAGTTAAGACTCCTACAACTTTGGGGCCCCATAATTTTGTGTGCAGACCTCTGATTGAAATGAGGTCTGAAGCAAAGTTGTAGCCTTCGTCGAGATCTTTTCCAATGGTATGTCACACACAAGGATATCGGGTCAATTCCCAACTTTTAGTGGTCGGGAGTCAAACTGCCAATTTGACTCCCATCCTTTCTTTTGGCCATAACTTGTGTTTCAAATGTCCAAATGGGTCATGTGAGCCCATTTTAGATATCTTCGTTTAATAAATTTTCAATGATATAAGAGGCTCTTCAATCCATTGGGTTTTGACCCCTGCAATCTCTCTTTGAAGATTCGGGAGTCCACCAGGACTCCAAACTCCCAAAGTGGAAGCTCCCTTGGGAGTGCGAGGGTTCATTCCCTCACACTTTCCTTTACTCCTAGGCTTCCTCTCTTGGCCTGCAACCTTGTAAGCCCTTGCCTTGGTCGTGAGCCCAAGGTTAGGGTTGCGTTGCGACAGAAGAGGTCGATTCTTCATACATTGTGGGCTCTTCACACCAATTATCTCTTTCAATTGCTGAAGTTTTTTACTCTTGGAAAATATAGAGCCCATATTTGCTTGGGTAATTTTCTTGAGACCTAGTTTGAGAGCTTTAGCTACTTGTTTTCAATTTTGACCTTTAGTGGCCTTATTGGGTTGTGGGGATGGTTTTTCTAATTCCTCAAACGTTAGTTCTAAATTTGTGTCAGCACCTTCCTCATCTAAAGACTCATTTGATCTTGAAATGTTAGAGGAATTAAAATGTTGAACATGTTATTTCGATTTTGATTATACCTTTGATGATTTCCTTTTTTTTAGAGGGGATCCATATTTGCACTTCAAATGTTTTTTCTTGGGTTTGATGGCCAACACCAATTGCTCTTCATCACTTTACAACTTTCATCTAAATTGTTTGATGAAAATACTTGGACTACCTTCTGATGTTTGGAATGTTTATGCTTGTTCTTCTTCATGTGAATTGGAGTTAACTTTTCCAACTTGGGGGTGAGCAAGATAGTTGGGCTTGCTACAAATTGAAGGTTAGTCCCCTTGATATTATTCCTAATGTTTCAACAACATCTAGCAAAGGTGTTACATTCAATAATGTTGATGGCTATATTCCAAGAGCTAGTGGAAGAATATGAAGATTAGGAGGCTCAAGTGTTAATGGTGAGGACACTTACATAGATGCCACTACCTTAACTACCACTGGGGGTGCTACACAATCAACATCTAATGTTTTTGGCAATGTTATATTTTGGAATAATTCAAAGATGACATGTGCCTCTGAGGGTATAACTTTGGGTGTGATATTGTTGGGTTGTAATACAGAGCTCATTAATCCAACCTTTGGGCTAATTGAAATGGACTCATCCATTGTGCTATTAGATGGCCCAAGTGATAGTCTTGGGGTACCGTGATATTGGTGAATGGATCTTGCTAGAGATCCAATTGAATCCAAAATATTAAGGATTGAATCAGTGTTGGTAGTGCTACTCACTACTAGGGTATTTTAAACTAAAGACAATAAGTCATGCTCTTTGTATTTAAAGTCATCCACATTAAAGTCTATGATTTTAAAAAAAAGGTTCAAATATTTTCCCTTACCACAATGTAAAATTTTGAATAGCTAGACCTTTAACATGTTCTTGAGACAAACTTGCATTTGTATAAAAAATATTATGGTAGTTTTGATCTGAAGATGATATGCATGTTAATGTCAGATTCCAAATGAAGTAACCGGTTCATGCCTACACAAGGCTTATGATATAACATAAACACAAAAGACCTATTGAAGTTATAAACAAAACCTTACCATACATAATCCATGTAGATTGTAGAATGAAAGGAGCCTAGAACTTGACAGTACCAACAAGACCAAAAAAAAAACATAAATAATATTTGAATTACACAAACATTTGTACTAATGAGTACAAACAAAAATGCTCTAGTACACTATTGAATCATGATCTACAAGTACCACAAAACATTATTCAAGTAAACCCAAGCACTATATGACAAGTTGAGTGTTCAAATGGCCTCAGTCCAATGCTAGACTTTAACATTGTAGTACAACTTGACTATTGAAGTGGGCCTCACTTTACTTGTAGGCAAAAGTACTTACGTTGGCCTCCTTACCATGGTTGTGTACTCCAAAAAGATTTGAGTATTATCAATACATTGAATTGTGCAAGTATTTAATCTATTGGCAAGGCATTGTAGTATTAAAACTAAGTACTTAGGTGGGTCTCAGTACCATGCTAGTATAAGCTTGCACTCAAGAGGAGAGTAGAAAGTACTACCAATACATAACAACACTAAAGATATCCATTGGAGGTATTGGACTACTAGCAAGTTCAATACTGAAGTGGGCCTCATTGCCACAACTAAGAGACATGAATACTAAGGAGATCAACAAGTACAAGGAACTATCAATACATAGAAGGATCAAAGATTGCACTACCTACCTATATTCAATCTTTGCTCAATAGTAGGACTTGCTTATAAGTATCGTTCCTTCAAATTTTCAAGAGTAAAGCTAAACATTCAATAAGTACACATGAAGAAATTTCAATAAAAATACTCACCAAAACCATTTTCAAGCATGGACTCCATGAGATAGACTTTCCTTATCAGAAAAACCTTGATTTCAATTCTGGAAACATCTTTCATGAGTTGGAATTTTTTTTAGAAAATAAAAATTTATTATAATTCAAATTAGATAATAATGAAATCTAATGTATTAAAAGAGTTTCAAAACTCCAAAGATAAGTTATCATTAAACCTTACAAATGAACCATTTCTCATGACTAACCTCCTAAACAAATAAGATGGAATTTGAACCTTCTCACACATGGAAGGAATTCAAAGTTAGAAGTAAAGAGGCACATTTGGCTTTCGGACTATGTAAGTTGACTTTACAATGGAATGGTTGGGTGTTCATCAGGTCCAATATTTTTTACATTGAAAAATATTATCAAAATACATTTTGACACTATGAAGAAAGGGGATTTGGTAGATTGTAATTGCAAAACATTAAAACATTCAAAGTTCATGGAAGGGAGCTTAAGTTTACATGAGTGTCAGAAAAGTTCTTCTCTTTCCTCCATTCGTTGGCGGTTACACTCATCCAATCGAAGTTCGATGGTTGAAGCTTGAATTTTTGGATCTGAATTATGCACACCAAATGATTTGCACCAATTTGGATGCACCAACTTGTTATAGTTTGCCATCCTACAATGATTGGAGTTGATAAGATGAGCTACAAACACCAAGGGTGGTAAATGTGCTTGCAACTAGCAATAACAATGTCCCAATAATGGAACCACATACCACATGATGGACATTTATTTAGGATGAGGGTTTCCTACTTCATCACATTTTCAACATGGTGTAAAATAGGATAATTCAAGAAAGAGGGGCGCAAGTGATGGGACAATTGCTTCAGACAAGCAATCCTGTCACCAAAAAGGAGAGAGACAGTGGGTACTGACGAGAAGTAAATGTAACAGTGCAGAAATCATTCGGCCATGGAGAGCAACACAAATCCGGATGAACCTGAGGTTTCTGATCTTCACTACTGCAGCTGTAGTCTGTTACTCTGATCAAACCACCAAACACCTGGTCCCACAGATGACTGATGTCGCGCTCCCAAGTTCCTTGTAGACCCACTTGAGGGTCCAAGTATGCGGCAATGCGGAAGCGGTTGGAACTTGGGGCACGATCCCGACTTCCAGCACTAGAGGGGGGTAAAAGGGGC
>Ga0209208_10006149_pt1 | contig 16559 bp, 15 predicted proteins | sample S1TSphfallax_3_FD_187694 | JGI IMG/M metagenome (GOLD analysis project Ga0209208, IMG submission 187694) | Host-associated microbial communities from peat moss isolated from Minnesota, USA - S1T2_Fd - Sphagnum fallax MG (SPAdes) (version 2) | ecosystem: Host-associated > Plants > Peat moss >...
AATGGATGGAGTAGCCAGATTACACATTCCCTCCTACTAAATATCGCCTAAGTGGCTACTTCAAGAAATCCAAAAAAACAAGGCTAACTATGACTCCAATCTATTGTAAATAATCAAACCCTCCCATCTGATTTTCTTAAGTTTGGTGCCATGTAATGTTATTAAAAATCAAGTCATTTCCCTCCATCCAAATGGCTTAACAATAACACCCTATGTGAGGGTTATACAACATTAAACCTTTTAACGAAGTATTAGGTGGCCACTTGTTGGATAAACATTATTCCAAGTCAAATGCTTTACAAAACTAAATAAGCCCACTTTAGACTAAAAGTTGGGACCAATAATGGGTTTAAAAAACTTCTTAGATTGTTGTTTGGCACCAAGTTATTATTAAAATATTATTTGTTTTAGGACCAATGAGTTCATGTGTAAATCCATTAAGGTCAAAAAGTAGGGTCCAAGGTTTTAACCCTTCATATCCTTTCATTTTTTTTATATCATTCTTCTCATCTTTACTTCCTTTCTCAAGCTAACTCCAAAAAGTTAGCCCACCATGGATGAGCATAGTCACAAGATGATTGTTCTAACTCTTGTGTTTCCAAGACCATATTCCACGTAGAAAAAATAAAAACCCTTTCCATCATTCAAAAACAAGTGCATAAGTTCAACTAGAAAAAAAGAAATAAAAAAGAAAGAGAAAATATAAAGTTTGATTTAGGGTTTATTTAGATCTTGAAAGTAGATTTCATCAAAACAACAATATTACTATTGCAACCACATTGGCCCCAACGAATGCAAATTGGCCTCCTAAGTTGATAGGTATCTTTTTTGTGCCTTGGGGCCAAGTTAGGACCATAAACTTTTTCTTTTTTTTTTCAACCTTGACTCCTATTGTAAAGCCTTTGGGGCTGATTTTCAGTGATTGCACCAATAGGAATATTTGACTTGAGTTTAACCATGGCTTTGACTCCTAGTGTAAAGTGGGCCTTAAAGTTTGTAAATGACCTAAGACGATATAGGATGTGAAGGCTATATCCCAAGCCATGGTCAATCGCAAATAGAGCTAGAATATGTGTTTGATAGATTCAAGACTCTCGAAATTGCATTAAAAATAATCCACTTACATGTTATGGTTCGCCTTAGCATACCACGTGTTGACCACTAGTGCCTAATGCCATAACGATTAGATAAACTTACTATCCTTCATGGCTTTTCATGTTTCATCCATACTTCTTTTTCCTTTAGTTGGAAGTTATGTGGAATGGCATGTTCTTCTTTTCTGAGTACGTTACACTTGAGTGCAACTCTTATGTTAATGAACTTCCTTCCTTGTTTAACATTACATCCGATGAATTAACCTACCCACTCCACTTCCATGTTCCTAGATCAAATTTGAACTCCCTAATGTCCCCAATAAAACTATTTCAACATTTATCTTGGAGAGCTTATTTTGGTACCAAACTTTCTTCTTCCTGAGGATGCTTAAGAACTATCTCTGCCCGGATAACAATTGGTGTGTTTTAGAATGTTTCCCAATCCCATAGAAGGGAACCTTCTTTGGGATCACTGGCCTTTTTTGAGCCAAATGGTTTATTTTGTGTCAGAAGTTGCTAGTAGTATAAAAAACACCTGTTAGATTAGTTTCAATGTTCTCATAGATGCTGATCCTACATGTATATATGTTGTTGATCACTCTTTGCTCCCTTGTACACAAGGAAAACAATTTTTATCTTGTCCCATGGTTGAAAACCTTTGCTGTTAATCTCCCATAAGTTGCCTATTATATACAACCCTCACTTGTGTAGCTCATGAGCTATGCTATGAAGATGTAGATTCTGAATTCTTCCTGTTTGAATGCAAAACCCCATCACAAGCTCACTTGTTTAATAAGCTTGGTTAAACAAGTGAAAGAGAAGAGGATATTCTCTAACATGTCTTCCAAGCTTTTTGATATCCTCATCCAAACCTTAGATCTTGGAGAACACATTCTTACCAAAAGCCCAATTAATGTTAGGGATCCATTTCTTGAGCTAAAAAGTGCATGCAGCTAGAAAGCTTGAAGTGAAGAGAACTGTTGGAAAAACTTTTTCAAGTTCGAATCCCCAAGCTCAAAAGCTAAAATGATCCACTTGCACAATAGAGCAAAAGTCAATTAAACTCAACCCTTCAGTATTCTTGTGTGCATAGCAATTTGACCAATTAAACTTGGTTTTTGCATGATGTTCCTCCTTAATTAAAGGAAAATCCTCAAGAGAGATTTGTAGGTCTTTATTGCCTTCCTAGGCAGCATGGCTCCTTTGATGTCTCCCATTTTGACTACTTCCTTGACCATGAAGTTCAAGATTTCCCCCACCAAGATAAAGAGGTAGGGTGCCAAAGGGTACCCTTGCTTCAGAACTCTTTCTATCTTGAATGGTCTGATAATGGCTCTACTCAAGTAAATCATAATCATCTAGCATCCTTGAAGATCATTTCTATCATCTCTACTATGAACTCTAATGCCATGCCCATCTTCAACATAGCTTCAAACAAAAAGCCCCAACTCACCTTATCATATGCCTTTGCAAAATCCAGCTTAAAGAAAACCAACTCTTGATTAGTGCACTTACCCTGATCTATGGTCTCTTGTACTAGAAGAACATTGTAGATAAGACAAATCAAGGCACGAGGAAATTGGTATGGTTTGTATTTCATTTCCATAAGAAGAGGCTGTAATCTCAGTTGGAGTGCATTTGCAAATATCTTGTAAGATACATTTAGTGAAGTGATTGGACACCAATTGCCAAGGTGTTCCATCTTACCAGACTTGAATAACAAAGTAATCAAACCCCTGTGAAATGAGGTATTTGTGGTGTTTCCAAGCAAAGGAAGTGTATTCTATAGTTGCTTTCTTTGTTTGGATCTTCGTTTTCAATAACCATATGGGGGGTTCTCACAGGTACTACAAAGCTTCTAATGCCTGCAGGTGTTGCTGATCAACATCCAGAGCAGAATAGCCTCCGCTCACCCCAAGAATCAAATTCTTGACGCTTGACACAAAAGTGAGCTGAAGATTTACATAAAGATGGGTTATCTGAAGATAGAATTGTGCTTCATCGAAAGCAGAACTTTGCAGATCCGAATTCTGTGACAAAAGAACTTTGCTAGTTTGAAATACAGGCATTGGCGCACCTGAAGAAGATGGGACTGTCTTCGTTGCAACCCGGCGGGTAAAAGCATCTTGAAGCTTCACTTTTCAAGTCCTGAATTAAACGAGAATTTCAATCTCCAAAATGAAGGGCTGATTGAGGTGACGAAAAAAATTTCAAGTCCCGTTTGGGGTGCTGATTGAGGGGACACAAAGAAAATTCGATGAAGGGCGTCTAATTGAGGTATCGAAATTCTATTTCAAGTCCCATTTGTGGTGCTGATTGTGATGACAAATAATTTCAATGAAGAGCTGATTGAGGTGACGAAAACCAATTTCAGGTTTCATTTTGAGGTACTGATTGAGGTGACACATTATTTTCAATGAAGGGCTGATTGAGATGATCAAAAACATTTCAAGTCCCTTTGTGGTGCTAATTCAGGTGACAAAAATAATTGAAACAAGGGGTGTGTCACACTGTGGCCTTGCCATTTCCATTAAAAAGTATCTTAATGCAAAAGAAGAATTATGAAAATTCAAATATTTCACCATGCAAAAATATAATCTTCAAAAACATCCTCTAAAAGAAACTCAAATCCCTCAAGATATGAGGTGCTTATGGACGTGAACTATTGAAAACCCCAAGTTCCAAAAGAAGTACTGATACATTGGTTGACATGTCAAAAGTTGGAAACCTTCCAAGTCCCAATTGAGCCATAGTGCAATGTGGATCTAGAATTTCAGGTTCCAAATGAAGCTCCAAATGAGATGACATTTCTGAATCTAGTGAATCATAGCATACGGTTTGGCATCTGGATATTTCAGAGGAAGTTCGAATGCCAAATGAGGTGACAAATATTTCAATATCGTAGCATGCGGTCTGGGATCTGGATATGTGCGAGAAGTTCAAATCCCAAATCAAGTGCTAAATGAGGCGACTAATATTTGAATCTCGTAGCATGCGGTTTGGGATCTGGATATGTAAATGGAGAACGGCGCTTGCGCTTCAGCAAGGGAGCGGGAAGGGAGAGAAGGGAGAGAGAGGGAGAGAGCAGGCGACAACGCGCGCGGGAGATCCAAAGAGAGGAGGTCATGGAGCGGCCTTCCGAGTTTCGGTTGCTGCTTCAGTCCAAGGAGCAGGAGCTCATCAACCTATGCGACCAGCAAATCCAATCTCTACACACTCGGGTCATCATTTCTCTCTTTCTTACCTCATCTTATGCCAGCCATATCGCCTCTGCAACTGTTCCTGGTGGAAACAAGAAGATTTCTACGTAGTACGTAGAAATTGGAGACTCTCTGCACGAGATTTGAAGAGGACTATCAAGTTAGCTCAAACTCCGCTCCTGCTGTCTTCAACGTGCTTGGCGTAGTTTCATGTAGGAAAGACAGCAGACGCATGCGTAGTATCTGTGTCCAGAGAGAGAGAGAGAGAGGGACTGGAATGCAGAGATTTTGATACTTTTGGTAAGAGATTTGAAGAGATAGGAAGACCGAGCAAGAAAGTTTCGGCGGAGACTATTGTGCAAAAGAAACATTATGGAGCCTGCCTGTTTCTTTGTTTGGTGCTAAAGGAGAGAGAGAAATCGGAAAGAGAAGGAACGTAGAAAGTTTCGATCAAAGCTCTGAAAATTGGGGAATTGTATGTGGGAAGAGGCCAGATTCGTGAGAAAGAGAAAGTGGAGGCGAACTTGGCTGCTCAAATCTCACAGCTCCAAGATGATTTCAAGGTAGGACCGTGGATTGCAGAAACGATGATTGAGCTTTTTGGTGCTGTCACGGGGGAGGTGGACTCGCAGTTAGGACGGCAAACTGACGCCCTGCTTGCAATGCGCAGTATAATCTTTCATTACTGGATTCTCGAGATGCTGAGCTTGCACAGTACGACACAGCAACGGCTGCACTCCAGGTTAGATGTTAGATCCACGTTGCTACAAACGTTTACTTCTTTTTCCTGAAGGTCACAAGCATTTTGCTCACAAGCATTGACTCCATGCCAGAGATTATACAGAGTAACATGTCCGTGTGTTTCTGAATTTTACACAGGCATCGGTTGTGGAGACGGAGGAGAGGCTCAAAGTGTCACGCAAAGCGCTTGCTGAAGCACATACACTCAGGATCCAGGTCTTCTTTCATCAATTGTCATCAGTTCTCAGCATGTGTCCAGTTAATTGGACACTGGATAGAAATTTGCAATTCAAACTCTCTACTTTGCTTTTTGTAGGAGAAAGCAAGGGTGGAGGAATTGAAGGAACTTAGCCAGCAAAAGCTTGAAGAGGTGGAGAAGGAGGTCTTGCCTCCTTCCTTTTTTCTTCTCTACTTCAGTTGTCTCTGACCCAGAGATACTGAAGGACACTTCGGGTAAAGATCTTGGATACTGTGAAGAAACTATAAACAACAGTAAACAATTTTGGCACATCTCTGTATATCTTCCTGGATTCATCCCTGCAGCACTATACTGGAAAAAATAGATTCCAACACTTTTGATGAACTAGCCTGTTGATGTGGCAACTCTAAACTGGGCTGTGCAAGAATGCATTGCACTGTATGGAGATTCTATGCAATCCAGTGGATCTGAATTTCCTCAGAGGAATGCTTCGATCTATCAACATTGGAAACATTTCTGGCCACACATGTTTTTGCCACCAATCAAGAGTTAGCCAGAGCCTGGAAATTTCCTGCACCTAGGTCTTCTGCTGGTTTTTCAAGACTAACACAGAAGATCTTGGCAGAATGCAAGTATTTTAGTAACCCCAATATTCTCCCTATGCAGATAAAAGTATTGCGGAAGTCTAAAGAAGATCTGCAAGCAGAATCAAAAAGAGAGTTGGAGACCACTCGTGCTGGTAACTCAGTGCCTGTATTCATATCCCTCCTTTCCTAACATCCCTCCTTTCCACAAATGCACAGACCCTGATACAGACATACACATAGTGACATAGATGAAAATCTCCCTCATGATCCTTTGTGTATTAGTTTGACTATCTTGTTAATTGTGGGTGATGTTATCTCTCAGCGCTTCAATCTGAGAGTATGTTTAAAACCCTAGTTTCAGTGGGGCTTGCATTGCAGATCTGATTCGTCAGGTAAAAGAACTAGAGGAGCAGATGGAGAAGCAGAAAAAGGATATAGTGGTGCTATCAGAAAGCTGGAGGAAGAAAAGCATGGAAATGCAGGTGCTACTATTCATCTCTGTTGACCTATATTCCTGTCTGTCTCATGTTGGTGTATGATTGTCTCAAAGTGGCATGTGATAATGTGCAGGCTCAGATGGATGAGAGTGCTCAGAAGTTGCTGACAGCTGAAATGAGCCTTTTGCAACATGTAGGTGTCAACACTGTTTTTAGCCATGGCTTCATTTAGAGGGAAAGTGCCTAAACAAATTGGTGATATTACATTCATTAAGCTTATGAAACAACAAGAGCTTTTGCCCAGTGGAGGGAGACACTGGAGTATCATCATTGAAATTCTAATAAAGTGCTGAGAACTCTCTGAAAATGCACTTGTACTTTCCCTGGTCTAAGAATTATAATGGGAGAGGCTGACTTGTTCAATGTCTTCTGATGTGATAGTGCTGAAATCTATAGATTTTAAGTTCTAAACAAGCTATCAGTACAATCATGGGTCGGCCAGGAGAAAGATATGGAAGCATTAAATGTGAGGCATCAGAGAGAGCTTGAAGCTGCTGCTACAAGAGAGGAACAACTCCATCAGAAGGTCAGACTCTTAAGTTTTGTGGACCTTACAAGTATTTTCACTTCTTCATGAACTGGAGTTGGTCTTGTATTCTCCAATTAACTTGATTTGTCAACTGGAAACAATGCCATTGGGATGCTTCTGATGATATTGGGATGCTCTCAGGAAACTGAGCTGAGGGCACAGATCAACCATCAAGAGACAAAGATTGAGGTGATCATAGCAAACTGATACACTCTCCAAATTTTTTGTATGTATGTTGACTCCTACCCTATGAACAGAGGACAACTTTCAATTCAGGTGCACAGCTTGTGTGAAGACCAAGGTACCAACTCTCAATTGTCCTCACAAAACCTTTGTTTGTTAATGTCCAGACCTTATTGAAAAGCCTCAAAGAGATACAATCAGAAAAGGATGGGGGTGCCAATGTGGCTGAATGGGATGCACAGGAGCTGAAAGATCAGCTGGAAGACCTTAAGTCACATCACACAACAACTCTGCGCCAACTTGCAAGCTCCATCACTTGCTTTCAGAGTTTTACAATGAAACAACTCATAGAGTTTGTTGTATGGTTTACCTGTTGACTGGAAGAGAGAGAATGCTGATTGAATTGTGATGACAGACTGAGGAGAAAAATGTAGGTTGCTCCTTAAATTTCTTACCATTTTTGGTTTTGGCTTACAGAGTGTTTAACATTGCAGAATCAGGAAATAAATCAAATTAGAGACAAATTGGAGATTGCTGAGGAAAGCAATGCTGATCAAATTTCAGAATTTGCAAAGAAGGTGCACATTCAATTCACTTTCTTCAATGCATCTGCAAGCTTTGTGATCTCAAAAAACCTCTGCAGGTTGAGGGTTGGCATCTGTCTTCTGTCTCAATTCTTCCTTCCAATCTTCTCAAGACAGTGGCCCCCTGTATGCTAGACTGTGCTCAAGATTGTGGGTTTTATCAAAAGGAGTTGCATTGACTGCAGACTGGGGCCCTGGAGGCAGAAATTGGAGCACTAAAAAATAAGCTGGAAGCACTGCAACTAGAAGCAAAAGCAATGGAAGCAGATAAAACTCACACCTGCTTATGTCCTTAATAATTCTCTTTTAAACAAGTTTCACAGCTTGGTCCTGTCATTCTGTATATTTCTTGAAGTGTTTAGTTAAGAGGATGAGAGGTCCACTGCATATCCTTGGGAAGCTATTGCATGTTTCAGCAATCCTAAGTTTCCAAAATTTCTGTGCATGATGTCTCCAAGCTTTAAATTGGATGTTATGTCTGTGTTCTGGTCCTTTCTCTATGCCTACAGTTTCAAGTTGAATAAGTTTGAGTCTTGTTTGGAAGAGTAATTTGACGAGATTAGGGTTTATTGAAATGGGTTTGCTGTATTGCAGATAGAACCTCTTCAGGTGGAAAATGCTTCACTAAAAGAGCAGCTGGAAGAATTGAAACTAAAAGCAACACAAGATAAAATTCATACTGGCATAAATTCCAGTGTAAGCAACATTTGGATCTTGGTTTGATGTTTCTTAATTTTCTTCATGTTTCATCTGTGGCTACAAGACCAGACTGGCTCTGACAGTGGGTGATAGGAGTCCCTAGGATTGCTTGAGGATTTACACTATCCTGCTTCTTCATTCCTTTTCTATCCAAGCTCTGTACAAAATTTACTCATTTTTGTGAATCTCATTCTCTGTGCTTATTGATCAATCATATCTTTAGTTGGAGGACTAGTGGGTGCCAATTGGTGTTCTATTGATGTAGTTCTTCTGTGTTTTAGAACGGACACTTGGAGGTTGAAAATGGTGCACTGAGAGAACAGCTGGAAGAAATGCGGCTGTATGCAGAAAAAATGGAAGCACAACGTGATGAAATTCACAGCCGCTTGCATTCATTACAGGTGAGTAATTTCACAAGTCGGAGCTTAGGCCATTCACTCCTTTCCTTCGCATTTAAATTAAAAAAATTCATGTATGGGTTCAGGATGTATAAGGTCTTTGTCTACTGACCCTCATTATGCTAGCAATTTTCTTTCCCTTGAATGTGAACAGAAGTCATTGCTGACAAAGTTCCTACTCAATGTGTTTCAGGCACAGAGCATGGATGCAGGGGATAGACTAAAAGATGAGCTCGAAGAAAGCAAGCTGACAGCTAAGGAATTGCAAGCAGCTCATGATGACTTACACACCAGCTTGCATGCCCTCCAGGTTTAGTGCTGCTAGCCAAATTAGAAGGTTTGCTGTATGTGGTTGGTGATTTCAAATTTCTATGAAAAATGTGCGGTTATTTTTTACAAAATGCTCTGCTCACTCAATTGCACTTGAGTCCTCAAATGGGACCTGAGCAGTTTTCTGCTGCAAGTTTGTATATATATGTGTCCCTAAACAGCTGAAGGCCAAAAGCACTGAATCAGCCACCATCTGTCAAGGTAGATGAACAAATTGCATGTTTCTTTGGAGAGACCAATTTTGTGCCGTGAGAAATAAGATAAAATTTTCCTGCTCCTAGGTTGGGAGATGGAGTAAGATTGTGGTCCTAATTGTTTCCACATGCTGCTTCTCTAGTGGGAAGTCAAGACTGATGGTTGGAAGTGTGTTTTTTGAACTCAAAGGAGTTGGAGAGCGGCAAAACTGAACAGCAAATTGCCCAACATTTGGTTAGGCTCTTTCTCAAATCTAAGAATGGATTGTCCACCTTTCATGAGTGAAGGGGGTGCTTGAAATTACTACTATCCATGTAATGTATGGATAAAATCTCCCCTACGTTTGTTGAAACATTTTCACAGCAAAGCCTTGAAATACATCACTACAAAGGAGAGTACAAGGGGGATGCATTGGCAGTGGTCTGAAAAGCTTAGTGTCTAAGTTCAAGAGTAAAGATCTGAAGATCTCAGCATTCAAGAGTCATCTGCAAGGACCTTAATTGAGCACATGTTGACAACAGGCCCAGGGAGGGAGGACTAGTGGAAGGTCAAGCTCAATTCTGTCTCATACACCTGCCTTCTTCAATAATGGTAACTTCTTGCTCCTGTTGATACTGAAAGAAACTCACTTTCTTGCTTATTATTGTTGGAAGCACATGTTATTATAGTTCTGACAAAGAGGATTTCATCTTGAACAGTGTACCATGCATGTGGAAGAAGAGTCATGAAACTGTAGCAAATTGCTGAAGACATCTGTGGGTATGGTTGCAGGAGCAAACCTGGATGAGGGAAAGAGCTTGCAACTGGAAGAAGAAAATTTGCAGCTGCAAACAGCTGTGCAGGAACTGTCACTGCAAAATGAGCATATCCGTAAAGTAGTGGGTATGTTTAGCACATGAGGCCTTCCATGAGCTTGCATATGGAACTGGGAAACATATGGAAACTACGAAACATACTAATACTTGTGATTCAGGCAATATGCAGGAGGAAATGGAGTTCTTTCATGACCATTACAAGAAAGATGGGAGGGGCTCAAGGAGTTTATCAGCAAGTCAAAAGAAGGTTGGTACCTTTCCCTTGTTTTTGTCTAACTTTCTGAGATCAGGATCCATCTCTTTCTGCCTGTTGCATCTGTGATATGAACAGTGTTCCACTTGGATTGCAGAATCTGTTCCTTGTTGGAGTGATTTGGATCATCCCATTGAATTGAGCTCTTCATGGTCACTTGAGAGGAAGGTATCAAGGAGAGCACCATGAAACATTAAGAGTATTTGTGATGGATGTATCTACCAGCAGGTTGATGGGCTTCAGAATCTGCATGAAGAAGTGCAATCCCTGAAAAATCAACTTAATGGCATGGCAGAAGAGCTTGGAACTATAAGAGGTGTGTCTCCTGTACACTCTCGAAGATCTTTACAGAGTCCTTCACCTCAGCCACCATGGTTGCCCCCATCTGCTTCATCTCCTAAGCAATTTGCATCAGAAGAAAGATGGATGGATTCTCCAGTACATCCACAATCTCTTCCAACTGCTCATTTTCCAAAATTGCCATCTCAAGCTGCCAGACGCCCAAGGTGCAACATCATCTAAAGTCCTTTGTGTGTGATGTGTTGTTTATTGTGCTTAAAGGTAAAGATGGAATCTGTAAATAGTTTGAGTTGATGCAGGAGTTTTGTGTGTCTGCAGTCCCCATGGCCAAAAAGGTGGGTTGATAAAGAATCAAGCTGCCAAGATTGGGGAGATGGAAAAAGTGCAAGCAGGTTTGCGTGCTCAGCTTGAGGCTACGTCAGTGGACATGAAACGTATAGCTGCTGAGCGTGACCTTCTCCTGGAGCTCAGCAATTCTTTTCGAGCTGATCTGACCAGGTTAATTTGAGATTTGTGTCTTGGCTGAATTATGCAATTGTTTAAATCAGGGTGGCCATCTTATACTACTAGAATGCTCATTTTTCGTAGTGACCCATTTCTGCAGAGTTCTAAGTTTATCTGGACAAGGAGATCTGACCAGGTTAATTTGAGATTTGTGTCTTGGCTGAATGGCATGATGGTTTAAATCAGTGTGGCCATCTTATAACTACTAGAATGATCATGACTCTCAGTGACCCATTTGTGCAGAGTGCTAAATTTATCTGGACAAGGAGCGTATGAATTGGGTGCAGCTGGGCACAATTTTCACTTTGATGGAAACCCTTCAACAAGCAATCCTGCTTTGCTTTCTTCATCTCGTCACAAATGACATGCACTGGAACCTTTGCTTACTCTGCATGGATTCAGAGCTCAATGCTGCTGCTTGTCCTCAGCTAACTCTGCCCTCAAAGCAGTGATGGGAAGGTTGCTTTGCTGCAATGGTTTGTATGCAGATAGCAGTTCAACTTGCTCATTTCAAGGGAGCAACAAAGAGGAGAGAGGTTGTCAGTGAACCCAAATGATTGAATTGCAAGGTGAAGGGTATAATTACAGTTGCACTGATATCATGCGGTGCGGCAGACAGGCAGATGTGAACAATACCTGCATTAGTATGACAATCAAACTCCCGGGTGTTCATTTTATAGGACTGGCTTCTGGTGAATGCTGCATGTAGTCCACATGCAGAGTCCTGGAGGGTAGAGTTTCTTAGGATGGAGTCTCTTTTGAGGAGTCTGTTTTGAATCTCATGGATCAATCATTACTATGGCCTGCCCATGATAAATGTCCTGGATATCAGTGTGCAAAACAGATAATTGTCCTTTTTAACATTCATTTTAACATCAAAAAAATAGTACTGGAAGATTAGCTAATTACTCTTTAGGCTTCATTGAGCCCAAGCTTCGAACAGTACAAAGCCCATTGTTCCTATTATAAACTATTAGGATGTTGTACTATTATGCACATTTTATTAAGGTCAGAGCTTATCTTTAATTTAGATTAGTAATATGACCTCCAAATTTTATTTGCTAAATGCTTGATCTATCGTTTATCAAATTTGTGTATATTATGGACGTGAATGTTCTCTTACTACCCTGAAAAAAAACTCTATACAACCCTCTGTTGACTCTTATACTAATGCAATTTCTATGACTATCTTTATCATAATATACATCGTTGGAGTTTTTCTCTTTTTGGGTTTTGTAATGAATAAATTAACACAAAGAATTGGGTGCTGCTTTCTTTCTCAAATTGATTTCAAGTGAAATAAGCTTCTCATTGTGTGATGACTGCCCTTTATGGTAGGTTCAAACTTCAAATTGAAAACTTCGCTTAATGGGATTAGAATGTCTCATAGATGCATGCACTTGTATGAAACATGGCCATCCATCATATGTGCACATAGTACTCCAAATGTCTGAAAATTAACTAATTATTCTATACCTGGCTTATTTTAAACTTTGGATATCCTATGTTTTACACCCAAATCAAATCAACCAAAGTGTAAGATAAGCCAATATTTTTAAAATGATGAAAGTGGAAGATTCGACAAATGACATTATTGCCTCCATATCTTCCACATGTAATGCTACCAGTGGTTATAAGATTATGATACACAGATTACAAATTTAACATTACAGCAGTATTCTAAGACATTAGCATCATGGTGGTTGCTAATTCTTGATTTGTTACTTCCAAACATTTAAGGGCCAAGAAAGAAGGATTTGGATTTTACTAATCCCGAACCATAAAGGGCCTTTGTAAAACATATGGAAGAAGAGGTATTTGCTTGTTTCCAATTTATTGCTTTGTTCTTTGAAAATCTAGTTTCAATAAGTTTAAGCTAAATCTTCTGTCATGTCTCCCAGAATTAGTTTGTAGTTATTGAAATCATGTGTGCAGAATTGTGTAGATGAATATTGGAAATGTAGAACACCCATGTGGTGTGGCAAATAGGTTGGTTGTAGTGGATCTCACAATGTAACAAAGTCTAGGCAATATGGAAGTTGAATTGAGATTGTTTATTCTGGAAAATTGTGCATAACAAGACACTATTTGTCCATGACATCTCTCTAGAAATGGGGCAACTTTCAATCTGCCAACTAGGAACGATCGAGTAGCTTGTCACACATGGGACAACCCAGAGGTGCTACCATCTGTTTTCAGAGGTGGTCACTTCTTAAAGTACCATAACAGTTACTGTCACATAGTTAACACTGCAGGTAGACTCCACAGATGCTTCCAAGTCATTTAGATCATTAGTATTCTCAATGCAAATCACTGATTACTTTTTTATCTATCACTGTTGAGAAACATGTCTCAACATGTATTCTCACTTCAATTTGCACTGTCTTAATGTTTAGGTGTTAATGGTGGTTTGATGAAAGTAAGACATGCAAGCTCTAATGGAGGGGGTGGGAAGCTTTTGGAGTCAATCAACCATGTGGCAGATAGTATAAGCAACGCTCCCAATTATATTAAGTAGGGGGCAAGTGAGCAACAACTTATATGGCTAATTGACCTAAGGTTTGTTGATTTTCTTGCTCGATGCAATAATGAGGACATTTTAAAAAATTGACCAATTATCCTACGAGTTTACATTTGTAAGTTGCCAGACTGATATGGCCCAGTGGTTAAGGTATTTCAATGAAAACATCTAACCCTTGTAATATTCACACCATGCTACCAGCATTTTTAAAAATAAATTTTGTTGTTTTTGAATCAAAACATTGGGAAAATTTTGGAATTTTTTTTTCTAGTGTAAATTTTTATTATTATTATTTTAATCGGAATTTTTTTGATATCACGAAATTGGGAGGATTAAAAAAACCATGTATGCTATATGGATTTTAATTGTCAGCCCATTCAAAGTAACTTCCACCAATTCAAGTAAGGAACTTAATTTGATAAAGGCACCATATCAGTGATGTGATTTTAGAGCAGGAAACCCCAATTTGTAATAGCTATTGGCCAAATCACCACTCCAAGATAGCAAACAGAAAATTAATGGGTAATTAGAACTCTTATAGTTTAGAGTTTTCATTAAAGTCATGTTCTCTTGAGCTTAACTTTCATCTCTCATTTGGTGTCAAATCTCCTCATCGCTATTGGTTACAAAGCCTTGCAATTTTGGTAATTGCCTCATCCATAGGCTTACCAACCAAACATATGGAGATCATGGGTGGTATTGTGCAAGAGGATCCTTATACCTATTAGAGGCCTCTCACTCTCACACCTTTAAGTAGGTGTTCTTAAAACACCTCTTGTAGAGGAAAGGTGCCTTTTGGTCCTAGCACCTTGTGATCTATCTATGTTAAAGGCTAGACAAGGGGAAATGACAACCATGTTGGGAAGGTACTCGGACAGAAGGTGGTAGATGAGATTGATTCTTTGTTCCCATGCCTCAAATCTTTTTGGTGAAGAATTTTGAAATACCTATATGTTGGTGTTGCAATACCCATTTCCAGGGTGCACCGTGGCCAAAAATGCTTCATAATGGAGCACATGGGTGTCTGCAATTGCATAGTAGGCAGCTTTCTTAACTCAGCCTATTCCACCATATTACCTCCCTTGGCAACCATGTGATAAAGAAGAAATTTATTCTTAATTGGAGCCTTTTTGGTTCATTGTGTTCCCAATGGCTGTTCCCGGTGTGGGGAATGGCCATTGGGAATGCAATGAACCAAAAAGGCTTAATATCATCCACCATTGTCTGTCCAAATAACTTCCCAACATGGTTGACAATTTGGCCCTGCCCACGTGAATCAGCAGTCACATTGGTACACTCACCTTTTTTAGTGAGGCCTCGTAGAGTGTCTCCACCTAGGCTCAGTATGTGATTCCAGAAAGTAAACTTTATTGTTAGAAAGTCAAAATGTGCCGGTTTAGCTCAGGAAATTGGTTTTTTCGCACCAAATTCGTGCACCTTGCCATGGCTGGTAAATGGCGCATCAGAGTTGTGCACCTCCAAAAATGAATGGAATAATTTGGACCTGATTGCGGCTGAGTATTTCTGATTGGTTGACCATAATGATTGGTCCAGGTGTTTTGCTATTAGTAGTTCCCCCCTATATGTAGTTCCGATTACAGTTTTATTGGTGGGGTTGCCAAAAACAAAACAGCTAAACTTACACATTTAATTTTATTATCCAGAGTGACATACTGAGCACCGGTGGAGATGCTCTTAGTGGCCATGTTAAGCCCAAAAACTGTTGGATTTGAATTCAAAGATCCCAATTTAGTATAATCATGGGATATATGTATTGTATAATTTAAATGGATTTTGGGATTTATACCACAGCCTACACAAGTGAGTGCTGGTTCAGTGAAGGCACTTCACCGTGGCCTGTTAAGGCTTATGATAATGTTTGCTTCATGCTTTGCCATCAGTATGGTGCACATTTTCACCTTACTCATAATAAGCAAGATTGAACATTTATATAACTAGTACCTATTAATTTCTTAAAACCTAATGTTTTGTGCTTAGGCACTAAAGGACAAAAGTGTTGAATTATTTACCCCTGACACAGAAAGAAGACCCAAATGGACAACAAGAGGAGTGATGGAAGTAACTTAGGTGCTTGGGTTTCAAACTCTGTAAAAGTTCCCTGTGATGCCATCCTTCCCTAAAGGAAAAAACCAAAAACAAAATAAAATAACAATAATAATAATAATAATAATAATAATGCTGTACCTCCTGAAGGCTGCAGGCCAGTGTTTTTCTGTTTTCTTCGTCAATTTTCTGCCTTGCGTCAGTAGCAAGCATCCCAAGAAGGAATTAGGAGGAAATGGAGAACCTGCCTAAAAAGTCACTGAAAACCAATTGCTTAATTATTTTTTGTTAGCAAATCAAAATTTGAGACCAAATGTGACCCAAAAAAATGCACCTGGGGGTGCCGGGTCCATAACGCTGTATCTATGTTTGAATGTTGCAACTTGGACATTTTGCCATACAATAATAATAAATGCACTTGGCAGAGGACCTATGTAACCCAAAAAACCAAGAAACTCAAAGTCTTCATCTCAAAGAACAAGACATAGAGATAGAGCAATAAATAAAAAAAGAAGAAGAAGAAACTTAATCAAAGTTTGGAGTTTCCTTGAAGTTTAATATTAAAAAATGAGCCATTTAGGGGACAAAGGGAGGGAGGAGGCGGTCCTGAGATTGCAAAAAAGTGAAAATGAAGTGAAGAAAAGTAACAGCAAAAAGTGGTAATTTGTCATTTGTGTAAGATGCTTCTAAAACAAATGCATTGAGGCATTTATGATGAAGATAATCAATGAGTAAGCCCATTTTTCAGTTGACAAACTACTGGGCTATTTGCCTGCCCAATTTGCCACATGGTATTTTTTTTTTCATTTTCAAAAATTGTCTTTGCTTCCCTCCTTGTGAGCCAGGGTTTTTTTTTTTTTTTTTTT
>Ga0209208_10006150_pt1 | contig 16558 bp, 17 predicted proteins | sample S1TSphfallax_3_FD_187694 | JGI IMG/M metagenome (GOLD analysis project Ga0209208, IMG submission 187694) | Host-associated microbial communities from peat moss isolated from Minnesota, USA - S1T2_Fd - Sphagnum fallax MG (SPAdes) (version 2) | ecosystem: Host-associated > Plants > Peat moss >...
GAGGAGTGAATTAATGTAATCTAGATACATCAACCAGTCCCAATTTGCCACATTAGGTTGTCAAAAATCATTGAGGAGTACAAATTCAAAACAAAGGAGTTGGCCATGGGTCATTTTGTTGCACGTCAAAATTTTGGAATGCATTTCATGATCAAATATAAAAAATGAATGTTTAAAACAATTTCAAAACATGTAATGTGCCAAACATAATTCATAAAATTCAAATCACTTTGTGAGGAAGTGTATTTTAATTTCACCTATGTCTCAAAAATTGAAGTTATTGTTATTACGATAAATCATGTTTAATTGATGCAATTTGTTTTATCATATTCAAATGTGAATATATAGTGGAAATTTTTATTTTTATTCTTTTAAAAAATTAAATAGGTTTTCATGGTGTGATTTGTAAATGGGCTTTTCTTCAAATGAAATTTAAGTAAAAATAATAATTTTGAGTTTAATAAAATAATATGAATGCTCAAATTCACATAATGTTTAACTTGCATGGTTTTGTTTATGTCAAATCCAAATATTGAAAATCACATTTAACCTTTTTAAAAGTCATTCAAGTTTTGCAAATGAGGTCTAGTTTTTTCATATGATATCCAACTACTACAAATGAATTTTAGCGTACCCAAAAAACTTTCAAGTCTCACAAATTAAATATCTACCTCTAGAAATGAATTCCAAATTCTTGACATCACATGAAATCTTCCAAAATCGGATCAACATTTGCAAATGAAACCCATTAATTTGTAATCACATTCAACCTCTCCAAAAGCCATTCAACCTTTGTAAATAAGATCCCTAGGCCTTTCCAAATCAAAGTTAGGTTCTTCAAATGGAATTGAAGTATTACAAATGATATCCAGTTTCTTTATTTACAACTCAAGTTTTCTACAAAGTAAATATTGACCTTTACAATTAAGATCCAACATCTACAAATGATGGGAAAGTTTTCTAAACTAGAACTAGCCTTTGTAAATGAAAATTTAAGATTTCCAAAAGTCATTCAAGTTTTACAAAATAAGTACCAAATTTTGTAAATTATATCCAACATTTTCAAATGATGGGAAAATACGCCAAACTATATTCAACCTTCATAAATGAAAATTAGATCTCTAAAAGATCTATAAAAGCCATTCAAAATATGCAAAAGAGATACCAAGTTCAACAAATGATATCCAACTTTTACAAATGATGGGAAAGTACTATAAACCACAACCAACCTTTGCAAATGAGAATTCAAAATTTGGAATAGCTATTCAAAATTTGCAAAATAATACCAAGTCTAACAAATGATATCCAATGTTTGCAAATAACAAGAGAGTATCCCAAACCGCAACCAACCTTTGCAAATGAAAATTCAAAAATTGGAATAGCCATTCAAAATTTGCAAAATAAATACCAAGTCTAACAAATGATATCCAACATTTGCAAATAATGAGAGGGTACCCCAAACCACAACCAACCTTTACAAATGAAAACTTGAAATTTGTAAAAGTTATTCAAAATTTACAAATGGTATTCATTTTTTGAAAGTCAATTATTGCAAATCTCATTAAACATCTACAATTTTTTTACAAATGGGCTTCAACCTCTCCAAATGAAATTTAACAAATGCAAAGTTCAAACATAAAAATCAAATTCAAAATGGAATAACAAGTTAAACCTTTGTAACTTGGATTGAATTGGAGTCGGTTTGCATCATAACAAACAAATGCTTATATTTAACCATGATTATTTTGAGAGGTTATTGCATAGACATCCATCTAGTATTTATTTTTTCATAATTTTATTTTTTTTGTGTCCTATATTTTGTTTTTTTTTAAAAACTCCAAATGTCATTTTAATGAGTGGTTGAAATAGCCATACATGTTTTACATGAACATTTGAATTCTTGCAATGAAATGACATTGATTAGTGATTGTATTGTTAAGTTAATCATATGAACAACACAATGAAAATTCATGGAAAAGGGTGCCTAAAAATCTTTGGTTTGTTTGGTAACTCCTATTTTTCCCACTTTGATTCACATGTTCATTCCATCAACTCTAAAACACAAAAGCTTCTTGGACAAATCTTCCCTAATCTTCCTTAACCCTAATGAAGTTATTAAAACTTGATCCATCAACAACCTTGTCAACACACCCCGAAAATAGGAACCTTAGTTTAACAATTAATCACATATACATGCATGTGCACAAATCCAAGACCCATTGTCAATGGTAGTAACTTCATCATAAAAACATGCTATTAGTTAAGTAGATCGTATGGCTTTAATTGTAGCATTTTGAACTTGGATGTACATGAATTCAACAAGGATCTAACTAATGCATGACAAGATTATTTAGGACCTCTAGGTTAACAAACAACACATACATGACTCAAATTCCATTAGAAATTTAGCACTTTCCATTGAAAACTTATGACTAAACATCCTTTTCTCTTTCAATTTTCCAAATTTCCCCTCATTGTATTGCTTTCTTTTAATAACATTTGGCATTTTGTTGATCTTGCCTACCAAGAAGGCAAAGGATATTGTGTTTTTTTAGGTTCATAATAAGCGTATAGTAGCTTTAAGGGATTTTGGCCCTTAGGTAGTAGTAGGTCTATTTTTATAGGAGGATTTTGGAAAGATGATATTTTGGCTTGTGTTTGAAACTTGAGATTAGTTATAATAATAGAGTTATAATAATATCTTGAAGGATTTTTTTGGTTTCTTTTAAAGGGTTGGTTTGTTTTGAAGAATTTGCATTGTGAAATATTTGAATTTCCATAATTTTGGATAGATGTTTTGCAAACGACATCCCATTTACATCCAACTTCCCTGACGAATACGAAACCTTCCCACCCTCAAGACGTTCCCATGATCATCATCCCCGCTACCACTATGTTCCCATGATGTTCTCAACGCTGCATTGCGTCTCTGTCTCTCTGTCTCTGTCTCTCCTCTTCACTCACGTCGTTGTTTTTTTTTTCTTTTGCCGTGCCTTGCGCTCTTGTTTGCACACCATTTTCACCCGCGTCATTCGTCTCTGCGTTGACGTCCGCTTGCTCTTCACGATGCGCATCGTGTGAGCGAGGAGGGAAGCGCATAAGAGTTGAGCGACCATGTTTCCCAGGCGTTTCTTCCAAAAGAGCACCAGGGTTTCATCTGCTGTTGCTGAGCCGGATGTTAGCCAGGAAGTGAGGGCGGCACCAACGACGGCAACGACAACAACAACAACAACAACAACGTCGCCAGAGGGGCCAGACGAAGATGGGAGAGAAAAAGAAGTCGAGAAGGGCATCGGCCGTGATCAGGTCTGTTCCCTCTTCTTTTCAGCCGTGTTCTGCGTGTGTGTGCGTTTGCGCGCGCGAGATTTGAAATCCGATCTTTCAACCTCGTTGGATTTGACTCGGTATCAATCCACTAGACACAGGCGGCCCCAACGTCAAACTGCAACTGCCTGCGCTGGGAGATTCGTTTTGGATTCTTTCGGGAACCTGAATGCCGGTGATGGCATTAGAATACAATTCAGACTGTAGTAATACTTTTAGGCATTCGGTCCTTCTGAAATCATCCTGTCACAGTGAGCACATTCGTATTACAATTTACCTCAATGTGGCTCCTTCTCATGCGGGATTCCATCAAGCTCCATCTCAATGTAAATGTTTTGTTTTCAGAATGGAAGCCTTGAAGTCTTGATGTGCAATTCTGTGATCATATTGATGGATTTCTTCTGGAATAGGACTACACTAATTCCCAGCTGGACTGCAAGGGTTGACCTGGCAAGAAGGAAATCAACATCTGCAAGCTCATTGTCAAACTTCTGTGGATTTTTCAAGTTATGAGGCCATAATATTGTTCTGACTAGGGAATAATATTGAAAATATATGGCCATATTGCTAAAGTGCATGATCTGGATTCTGAAAGAAAGAAAACATGGGCTTGCTATGATGAATTCCTCACCAAAGGCCTTTGATTGCTCCCTCTGAGTGGTGATCATACCCATAATCAGGGCAAGCTTGCCAATCATATTAAAAGATTGTACTTTGAAGAAAAAAATGTTTTTTTCAACTGGTCATCCTACTCTAAAATGCCTTGCATTATTATGACAGTTGCTAGTTGTTCGTATGTTTGCATGTGTGTGTGGTGTCAGATAGCTGTTCCAGTGGGGAGATTGAGTAAAGAAGACTTACAACCTCGCCTTAGTGTACATCAAGGCATTCCAGCAACAGCCTCTATTCTTGCCTTTGAGCCGGTTCAGCGTGTGCTTGCTGTTGCCTCCTTGTATGTGATCCTAACAACCTTTGTTTATCCCTTTGCAAACAAGTCTGCTCTCTATGATGATGAACAGTTTTGTATCATATGAGGGTCTATTGGTAATGCTTGTTTAGCTGATGAAACAGACACTACAGAGGATACTGATCTTATTAATGCCTCTATATTTCTATAATTGGATCTTGCAGGGATGGGCGAATTAAGCTGTTTGGTTTGCCAGGCGTGGAAATACTTTTGCAGTCACCAACACCAGCTCCCTGCAAGTTTCTGAAGGCGAGGATTGTTTGCAAAGTCATTCAGTTTCATTCTACCTCAAAGAGGGGCAGTAGATATGCATTGAGATGTTTGACATGTATCTGTGGCATTTGGATTGTGCAGTTTATGAACAATGGGGAACAGCTTGTCCAGATTACAACCCAGAACAATATTGAGGTAAAGATCTGAAATTGAGATGCAGACAGGTCTTGGGATCCTCTTTGCTGATTTGTTCTGTTGGATTTATCTCAAACAAAGAATGGTGCCTGTTTCAAGTTTGAACATTGTAGAGATTGTGCTTGCTCCAGATATGGAATCTGGAAAAACAGGAGCTGGCATGCTCACTAAAATGGGAACATGACATCACTGCCATTGCAACGCTTCAAGGCACTCCATACATGTACTTGTTTCTCAACTCTCATGGTTCCTTCTTGGATCCCAGCAATGTATATCATCTAGGAATGCTCTCTGACTTGTCCTAGAATAAGGTTATGTGGCCACATTGATTGAAGCAGGGAATAGTCGTTTGCCAGCAAACATGTAACATTAGCAGAATGAGTGAGACATGCAGGTATATTGGAGATGAGAATGGGACTGTCAGTGTGCTACAATGTGAAGATAGTGGCCAACAAGCCACTCAAATGGCCTATTGTATTCCTGCCCACATAACATTAGGTGAGTAATTTTTCGCTTTGCTGCCCATGTGTGCTTCAATGATATCATTGATGGTGGTGCCAGATTGATCCTTTCTTTCCTGCTTACAGTTACTGAAGTGTGCACAGAGCTTCTTTTGTTTCTGTCATCATAGGTGGTATAGTTAAGGCTGGAAGCAGTACAGCACCTTCAGTCGTGGGCATTGTTCCCCAGCCTCATGCTGCATACAGCAGGTACAAATGACTTTTCATATTGCACACATCTGGCAGGTGAGGATAGTGGGGTGGATTGATGATGTATGGGATAGAGATACAATTTAAGATACAGTGGCAGAGGTGCATGGTGAGGTATTTTCACATGCTTTTTGTAAGATCTTGTTGTAGGTCTACAGACTTTAGATGTGGTTCTGAGTTTAATTACATTGCTGTTTGCAGGGTGGTCATTGCATATGCAAATGGCTTGATAGTCCTCTGGGGTCTTCACGAGACTCAGGTTCTGGCTGTGCGAGGTGGCACAGCTGTACAGCGTAAGCAGCTGGCAGAATACTCCACAAAGCTGGAACGAACTCGCTCAATTGCTGAGAGGGTAATGGAGCAGGCTGTTACACTAGGAGAACAATTTACATCCAGCTCCTCTTCTAAATCTTCTACTTTGGAGGAGGAAGATGAGGAGGAAAAAGAAATTTGTACCATTTGCTGGGCATGTTCAAGAGGAAACGTTTTAGCAGCAGGTTATGTGGATGGGGAAATATGGCTTTGGAGTATCCCACCGGTCTCAAAGGAAAGAGGCCAAGGGGAGCAGACTGATCCACGTCCTCCAACTTCCTCAGGAATCCCTCTTCGGAAATTAGATTTGGCCCCTGGCAAGGCAATGAAGATGCCAGTCATTCTGTTAAGTTGGTGTGGAAGCAGTAAAACATGCAAGGGAGGAAGTGGGCGTCTTCATGTCTATGGTGGCCATGATTTGGGGTCACCTCAATCTCTGATGGTGGATTTTATCTTTACACTTCATTACTTTCTATCAAATGTTATAAATTGCAAAAATGTATTGGTTTGTGTGCTTGTTTAATGAACTTTTAAGGTGTTAATACCATTGCAGATGTTTTGGCACCTTAGATCAGAGTCTTTCTGCACTATCATGATGGAAATCTAAGGGTGCTGATAACATTAATGGAAGTCCCTCAGAAATGTCCATGTCTTACTTCCAGGTGCTGTCTTTAGAAGGGGAATCGAGTGATGAGTTGAAACCACTGGAGCTTTCACTGCATGGACCATTTGCAGACATGGTGCTGCTTCCAAGTGCTGGAGGTGACCTGAATACACCAGCAGCAGCATTGCTTGTACTGACCTCACCTGGTCTGCTTCACATTTATGATGGGGCTGGTATTGATTCATTCTTCAATGCTGCAACAGAGGATGGTTGCTCTCCTTCATCCTTGCAGCCAGTGCCCTGGGAGTCACCTACAACAGCAGAGGTTGTAGCAGTCAAGCTCATTACGGTCTCAAGGCTTGCAGCAGCTGCGAATGTGCTGATTCAGGTGATGCTTTCTGCCCACATCCAGGGTTGGCCTCTGGAAACTCCTCTTTACAAAAGGCTGAGTGTGATACTTACAGTAGCTTCTACCTGACAGCATCAGAAGCATCATCCTCTCACCAAGGTTTTTGAGATAGCCACTGTTATGTGTGGAGAATAGATCTGCTTGCTAACAAGTTAGTGTCAGTGGCATAACTTCTTACCAAGCTGCCTGTATCTTACAGTTGACCCAGAACCACAAGGTTCTTCCATATGCCCTGCCAGCTGGGACCAGGTGGCCGATCACAGGAGGAGTGGCAAGCAGGGTAACATCTTCAGGCGATCAAGGGAAAAAAATGAACATCCTTTTAACTGGGCACAAAACTGGAATCATCCAAGTATGGGATGCCTCATCACCAACAATACAACATATCTGTACTGTGGAAGCTCAGGTGATAAGACATAATCACATTCCCATGTCAGTGGAGTGTATATCAGGACCTTCACATAGTGATTGTGTTATGAGGGATCCTTTTGCTGAAAAATGTGTAGTGTATGCTCATTCTGATCTGTATACTGCAGAACAAGGACAATCCAGCTCCAGTTACTGTAATGGATTTCTGTGGAGAATCTGGATTACTGGCAGTAGGTGATCAACAGGGCAAGGTACCTCCTACAATTGGATTCCTCACTAGAAGATATCTCTGTGACAGTGATGTGGATAGTTTTCAATAATTTTCAATAGTCTACAATGAAACGAAGAGCTTCTTTCTTCATTTGAAGTTATTATTGAAGGGTGGGTGGCCATGTAGGTACATGTGTTCAGGCTCAATGCTCAAGCACAAGAGGTCAAATGCTACAAAATCACAAGTGGAACGCCAACTGGTGTGCATCCTCTATGACCCTCTTTTGGAAGTCCATGATTATTAGTAAACTTTTGTGGGGCAGATGTGTTCCTGCTGTTAGCACTAAAATATCTTGGGTGTGGATGTCTGTATTCTATCATCCTTAGAGCAATGAAGGGAACCACAACTTTGCAATCTTGTGCTGTTTCTTGCAGAGGAAGTTTTCAACACTGCTGCTGGCTTTCAGTGCATAGCTGCTTTGACTGTGCATCTAGCAGCAATACAAACTGTTGTGGTCACTCATGATCCAGCCCGCCTAGCTGTAGGTGATGAAAGTGGTATGGTAAGTTTGGGTCCCTTCTGTGTTCATCATAATGAAAGAGAGGTATTTGCAAGAAATCTAGTGTTGTAACCAGTACTTTGCTGCATAGAATCTACCCAAAGATGTCTGTCAGGCTATATTGTTCAATTTGACCACAGAACTGTGGCTACACAGCTGCCCATCACCCTGAGGTAAATAAAAGGACTTGTATGTTTCAACATTAGATGTTGACCTGTGAACCTGTGCAGGTTTCACTGCTGGATTTGGGAACATGCTCTCTTCTTTTCTATTGCAATTTTTTTGAGAGCAACTTAAGCATTACAAGTCTGGTGGTTACGAGTACTCAATCATCAAATGAATCGATGCATACCACTTCACCACCTTCTTCACCTTCCACCTCTCAGAAACAGCCAATCCCTCCAAGCTTTACGACAATGGTCTATGCAGCCAACAAGAATGGGGCTGTTGTGGTTTTGGATGGCAGCACGGGTGGACACCTGGCAGGTCCTCTGCAACCCCAGAATTCATCAGTTACAGTGTCTATGCACATTCTAGGTGGGTCATCTTCTTTTATCATATAATAACTGAGTTTTGCTGCTTAAGCAATCACATGTGTTTTAACCATTGCTGATGGTGTCAATGACGCTTCCTCCAAATGCAGACAGCTACCTAAATCTATAATGACAGTCCCTGATTTGTGAACTGATGTGGATGATCACAGATGCTTCAGGTGCTGTTACGCAAGTGGTGTCATGCAAAGAGCATGCAGAAGAGGATCAGAGCAAACCACAATTGGTCCCAGTAGGCACAGACAATTTGTATTTGCTAATTTGTTCTGAGAAGAGTTTGCGCCTTTACTCTTCTTCTGCTGTGATGCAGGTGACCTCTTTGTTTCATGATCTTGTCTTTGGTATTCAGCTTCTTCATGTTACCATACACTCTCTGCTTTGCCTCTCTCACTTTCTTTGGGTCCTACAAGCATTAGGACTGCTCCAGGGCCAGTGTGTACACTGTTTCTACCCTCAGGATTCTATTCTTGTGCTCTTCACAGGAGATAAATTGCCTCAGCATTCTGACATCTTGATCTTCTCTCCTTCCTGAGTTTTGAGACATTGAGGCATTGTCATGGATTTATACTACAGCAGCTTTGATTTTGGTTAGCAGGGGTCTGGTGACACTCTTCAAGAAGTGGAGCTGCAGACACCCTGCTGTTGGGCTGCCACATTTAAGGTCCCCAGTACAAATGCTTCTGGCCTCGTCCTCCTAAACCAGTCTGGCTGGCTTGAGATCCGGTATGAACTTCTTTAGTTACAAAAGCAGCATGTGCTCCAGTGTAGTGGAGGAAGCAAACTTCACTTATAGAGTTGGTTGCTACTTTCAGGGCTATAACAAATAGTCATTGTTCTGCATGATGTGGCAGGTCCTTGCCAGATCTGGGCATTTTGTATGAGACGACATTGAGCAGCTGCTTATCCTGGCAGCTCGAGCTTAGCTCAAATTTCTGGAGAACACTTGCTTGTGCTGAAAACGGGCATCTTTTACTGGTATGCTGCATAATTACATTGAACTATCAACTAGTGGTATGCTTAAAGGATTTGATGAGGGTATGAGAGCCCTGAACCACTATCCTATATGCAGCCTCTCTATGCCCAGGCTTAGATGCTTGCTTTGTACAGGGACAAGTTAAAATGAAATGAAGCTTACCCTCACAAGCTTATCACAGCTTGAAGGTGTATACTATTGACCCTTTTTATTAGCTATGTCTCTTGACTGCTAGCCAACATCATGATTGAGTCTTCCTGTTGCTTCCAGAAATGCAACAGAAACTGAGGACACAGATGTTTGTATAATGGTCTGTCTGAGAGCTTAGGTGGATTATTAGAGCCTCATCTATGCCCACCCTCTGGAGCTGATGAAGTGGGGAGTCATGGTAGTTTGTCACTGGCTGTTCATGATGAAGATGATGGTCTGAAACTTTATGAGTAACACTCATAAAGCTATGACTGCACACATTGTCATCTTCAAACACTGTGGAGTTTTCTGCAATCTCATGGATATGAACTATGAACTCCACAATTTCTGAGATATGAACTATAATTCTCAGCACTAAGTGTCTCTTGCTCTGGAGTACAATACTTCTATCTACCAAGACTCCTTCAGATCCATACTGGATATGTGGCAGTCATTTGAATTTTGAATATGTTTTGGGATAGATGTATCAGGAGTTTTTCTAGATCAATTTCCCCACAGGAAGAATGTGGACATTGTCTGTATTACCAATCTCAAATGAATCACATTTCCAATCTGCAGATTGATGAAGGCAGGGAACTAATTCAACTTTCCTTACTTAAGGAGGAGACTGAGCTGAGGTACCATTGTCTGTTCTGTAACTATCCACCCAACATTGTCACAGAGTTTTATACTAACTCTGTGTGAATGTCCCTTGGACTTTCAGTGCAGTTTCAGCATTGAGCTCCTTACTAGGGAAACTATGTGTATGGTCTGATTTCTTTATCTCTGTCCAGGTTGCCACAGTGTTTACCACATATTTATGACAAGGACCTTGCTGCAGCAGCAGAGGCTGCCATGAAGTATGCAATGTCACAGCCAAAGAAGGTAGAATCCACCAAGCACTGAACTTTTCTACTAACTTCAGCAATATAATGAACTAGGGAAAAAGGTTTCTGGCAGAATAAAAGATTGAGCTTAGGTTCAAGGTAGTGAAAACCTTTATAATTCTTGAAAACTGTGCAGGCATTGCAGCAGTCACAGACCCAAGGGTTGTTGGGAGTCCTAATGGAATTCAAGAGTTCGCTAGAGCAGGGCCCTGCAGTGCACTCAGCATCTGAGCTGCCCAAACTCCTTTCCTTGCAACCTTTCACCATCCCTTCTGTCCTGCCTTCTGACTTGGGTTCCCCATCTGACTCATCTGCCCTGGACACTGACATCAATCTTGAAATTGGTATTGCCCCTTGTCATTTCTCTGATATAATTCCAACAAGTGCAGTTAGTACTACTCTAAGCCATTGAATCCAGGGATTTACCTTATTGGGTTGCTCTATATGCTAATTACCAAAGATTTCAGTGAAGTTTTTTGTTGAACATTACTGCTGCTCTTGGGCACTTGATTTCAGTCCATAAATCTTTCCCACTTAATACTGGTGGGAGGAATGTTGATTCTCAGATGACATCCTGATTGATCTGGATGAGATGAAAGGGAATGATTCCACAACAGACAGTGGGGAATCTAGTAGGAACAAAGTCGTCCTCCACAGACTCAAGCATAATCCGACAGGTAAAGCATAGAAAACAATGTGTGACTGCTTTGCCAGGCAATCTTTGCTAGTCAAGGAAGATAGAAGCTAGGATATCCTTTCTCAGTAGTGTGGCAATGTAGGTACATAAAATGGTTAACAGTTGCATAGCATTCCTTTTTAGTGGTGATAAATCTGGTATATGTTCCTAGTGAAAAAAAATTGTCTGTTTTTACAACTAAGCTCACAAACAGAATGTGGTAACATGTCACAAATTTTGAATCAGCATAAAAAAGAGATATTGGCTAGAGGTAGCCAGGATTTTTCATTACTCAATCCAGTTAACACCAATTGCTTCCACCTGGAGAATTTGGGACCAGGAGAGTGCTTTTTTTTCTACATGAGATTTGTCTCCATTTGGAAGTCATATAAGCACAGGAATTACTTTGCACACATGATGAATATGTAGCAGAAATAGCACTTTTGAAAGTATAACTGCAGTGCCTTAAAAGAGCGTGTGACCAAGACACATTAGGGTTGTCTGAACTCAGCAAATGCTAACAGAGCTTTTGTGACTGATTTTGCAATTCAAGCAGGCAAGGAGACAAGTGATGTAGAAGATGACAGAAGACAACTCTTGGGAGATGATAACAAGCCCAGACAACGAACAACAGATGAAATTAAAGCAGCCTATGGCCATGCCAAGGCTTTGGTGAGATCAGCTCCAGTGTTGTGATGCTTTGTCAAACTAGCACACTTGGATGTTAGTTGTTCACTACCTCATTGCAAAGAGTTCACCTAATAGCTATCTTGTTTTGGTGCAGGATGCATCAAGTGCTGCTGGACTGGCCAGGGATAAGCTTATGGAACGAGGACAAAAGCTTCAGGTAACAATTATAGAATCTCAAATTTGTGACAAAAATTCCATACGTCTACCTTGGGTCAAGATCCTACAATACATCTTGTAGACTCCCCTGCAAGTAATGGTTAAAACTGTTTGCATGCAAGAAGCTAGACATTGTGTGGACCACCCAACCCAACATTGTTATTTCTGAGATCAAAGGGCATGATTCATAATTGTGTCAATCAACCATTGTTTCATAATTGCAGTCAATCAACCAGCGAACAGAAGAAATGCAGGCAGGAGCAGAGGACTTTGCATCAATGGCTGAACAGCTTGCCAAGAAGATGGAGAGGAGAAAATGGTGGGAGTTTTAGTGATGACATCCATGATGTTGCGAAATTTGGAGACACTGCAGCATAGATTTCAGTGTAGTCAATCCAATCTGTCAAATGCATTTTGTGACCAAGCATGTAGAAGTCAAATATTTTCAACAGCTTATGGTACAGGGTCTTGATATGTTCTCTGATATCAATCTATGATCATTATCATGGATCTCAAAGATTTGTACAGGGTGCTATCAACAAGATACTCCCTAACTACATGTTTGGCACAAGTCATACAATTGAAATGCATTATGCATTACGACTGTAGAAGTTGGCTGCAACCTTTCCAGTCAACTGACACAAAATGCCCCAGGTGCCTATGTATACACTAGTGAGTGATTTGGTATGAGGAGCAAGCCATGAGCTTGGCCTATCATCAGTGAAAAGTGATTTATTATGGAGCTTGTCAGGAGTTGATATTTTACATACAAGAATTTCTGTGTCCTAACCTTGACATTGTTAAGACTTCGACGTTATTGAGACATGGTACAAAATGGTTGTATCAAATTGAACTAGACCTGTGTTACTCCACCCAGTGCCACAACTCTTTTAGTCATTGGCTCAACTCAATATAGAAGCAAAAGAAAAAGTTTCTATGGAGAGAATTCCATAAAGGTATGAAAATTGGGTGATGTCAGTTTGCAATCCTCTGACCACTACATTCACGTGCAAAACTTCATTGCATCGAAACTCCAAGTCGGTTGACATCAAGTGTTCAATCAAAAAGTCTATACTACTAGGTTATGCAATGAGAAGGAATACTTAGTAAGATATTGAAGCAAATTTTGATATATCATACACTTTGATCACAATCTTTTTGTCATTATTGATTCATATGAAGTACAACAGCTCAATATCCAATGGTGAAACAATGGAGCCAAAGCTCATACATTATCATGTGAGAATGTGTGATCTGATTGATGGCATATGCCACTGAAAATGTTGTTGCACTTGCTTCAAAAACAGATTGCGGTCAAGAAATGAAAATCAAATCTTCCAAGATTCAATCAACATATTCAATGACACATGAAAATAGTAGAAGCAATACAAAAGGAGAGGGACAAACATTTTATCATCAATGAGAAAGGTTACTTGTTGCACTCCGATTTTCGACAATTGCATTCTTTTGTAGAAATTGAAAGGAGGAATTCCTTGAGCTGCACATAGTGCAACCTAAATGTTATGTTAACTAGCGCAGTAGAAAGCTCTTAAGGTTTATACAATAACTTGTTGTGACTTATACATGCAATTGTTTCTCAAAGAGTTTGCTCTTTGTATATTTGATGAAGCATGTGCGATAAAGGAGTGCTTATTTTAAAGCTAGAAAATAATAAATATTATGAGAATATTTTATTGAAATTGAGAATTTTAAAAATATATTTTAAGTATATTTTGATAAACCAATTCTTGGCACCCTATATACATTGAAATGAATTATAAAATTTACTTATTTTCATTAAGTTGCACACTATAGTGTTTTGCACACCATTTGGAAAAAAATGATAACTTTCCCTAAGGTTTGTGAAAGCAAGGGCTTACTAGGAACACATCCATAGTGAATCGACTCAAAAGTTAAAGCACTATTGGGTTGAGAGCCTTTAAGACATACAAAACTTGCTTTGCAGTAATACTTTCTTGTACACCAACTCACCAATTGCTCTAATGAGAGGCACAAGGTTTTCTGCCAAGTTTGTGTGAGCACTTTTTTGACCTTGCAGTTGTGGTGACCTGCCCAAAACCCTAATATTGTTTTGCACCCTTTGAAGAAAAAATTAGAAAATCTTTCAAGTTTTGATCTGCTAAATGGAAACAAAATAGAACATGCACACACATGATATAATCTTCCTCAAATTCAGCACAATAGAATATACATCTATACTCCAAGCTTACAATTGATGTCTCAATCTACAACCATGGCAACGACCATGACAAAAACTTACAAAAGATTTTTCTATGTTTGCAATGTAAGAATCTATGCACAATGTTCTTAGCAATAGGTTCTCCCATGAGCTCAATCTATGCACAACATAATCTAATATGTGGACACTCTGAAAATTGTTTTATAAACTGCACGATTTTAACCTTCTGTCAATGTCATCTCCTTGAGCAATTGGAAGGGGAAATGATTAGAAGGCTTGGGGCAACAACACATCCTCATCAAGGACATAGGTTGTTCCATTGTAAGCTAGCAAAACAAATTACTTGAATCAAATTCTTGAGAAGTTGAGCTAGTTCTTTAGTTGGCTCCAAAATCAGTGCATCACAACATGTCACATAGAAGTCATCAGCTCTAGAGTCTTATTCCATTATGGGTATCTGAAATTTAAACTCTCCACATGTCTGTTGATGATGTCAATGTTTTTCTCCTCATTGCTTACACCATGTTTCAACCCCATCACTTCATTAGATATACTTCGGAAGCAACCTGTTCCTTTCAACCTCTTGCAATAGGTCCTTCACAATTATGAATGCTAATACATTGCCACTAATATAGAACCTTGTACATAGGTGCAAGAGTTACATGTGACATGATTGGGTACGTAGAAAAAGAGTGGGTCTTTGTCTTTTGCACCTTAGTCTCTCATTTTGAGACAAGAAATTCCCAGAAGGAAAAAAACGTTAGTAGATTCAGAGTCATTAGTGAGAAGTTTGCTCTCCTGCAAGTTGTGAAAAAAGAGCCCTCATTGCTGCATTTTTTGTTAGTGAGATTGTTACAAGGAGTTCATAATAATATGACATGTTCATGTCTCCTCCTCCATCATTTGGGTACACCAAAAAAAAGAGCTTGCATTCCATCTCTTTGTACTTTTTTTGGAAAACATCAACAGAATGGTACACTTGGCTCCAACAACTGGAATCTCTCTTCTGATCTAATCCTTCCAAGTGGTTTTAAATTTTGATTTGTGCAGTTTCCAGAGTTGCATATCAAGGACCCAAAAAATATCCATATTGATTTAAAGCAAGATTGTAGCAGACATTGACAAGAAGAAGAAGAAGAAGGCAATGAATAGACACACCCCTCTCAGATATAGAAATTAACTATGAAGAAAGTTGATCCGAGAAGAACCCCTATGCAACATCTATTCTTCTCCAACAAGAACTACAGACAAGAGTGATGCAGCAACTATCTTCCTCTGTGACCTATATATTCCCAATTTTTCCACCCATATAACTGAAATCAGGCTGGGGTGCTAAAAATCTCCTCATTAAACAAACCAAAGTGTGTTAAATGCTTATATTGATTTGACCAAGCATTGTAAGAATGAATAGTCTGTATAAATGTGATGGGGAATTAGAGTGGAGTACTGGGAAGTAAAGTTTTGGTTAGGTTTAAAGTCTCTACTTACTAATGTTATCAAATTTGCAAAGTTGTTTTTGGTTTTGTTGGAACTCACTCCAAGAGGATTAACAAAGGAAACCCAGTTTTGTGTGCAGATTAGATGTGTTAGTCTTAACGACTCTTTGATAAAACTTTCACCACAGGTAAGACCAAGCCAAGCCCTTTGGCAAAGGCCTCAGTGAAGAACTTTGAAGAATTTCATGGGACCCAGCCAAATGGTGTTGATGAAAGGGTTTGAAGACAGTTGGTGTCTCCAACTCCACATACTATATTATGGTTTGTTTGACCATAGTGGATGGTGAGGGGTAGTATGGAAAAAAAAAATCTGCTGAACCCAAACACATACAAAGAATGTAAAATTAACAGATATGGAATAAACTATAAATACATTCTAACAAGATCAACACCTAAAATGACATATATCCTTCAAACTCTTTGTGAAGAATTCATTAGTTCACAAGACATTTTCAGACATGTGTGAAAATCTTGAAGACGAGTCACAGTTTTGCATATGGAATGTTTTCACCACAAATTTTTCCTCTGTTGCTAGTGCTAAAACTGAAACTTCTGTACACGAGTTTTCCTTCACTTTTTCAACTGCTACATTGTGAAGGAGCATCTTCAAACTTCCATTGTCCCTCAAAACTGTCATGTCATATGCTTGCCTACATGTTAAGCATTCACAACATATCCACCTGCAACCAAACAGAAGTGGAAGTGCATGAGCTTCCAAATTGGAAAGAAGAAATACCTGCTTTCACAATAGTACAAGCAGGATTAAAAAACCCTCAATACCATTTCTTACTACAAAGAAACATATTGTGGAAGATGCCTCACCATTGGGATGAAGACACTGGCCAGTGAAGAGGGAAGAATCATCAG
>Ga0209208_10006151_pt1 | contig 16558 bp, 8 predicted proteins | sample S1TSphfallax_3_FD_187694 | JGI IMG/M metagenome (GOLD analysis project Ga0209208, IMG submission 187694) | Host-associated microbial communities from peat moss isolated from Minnesota, USA - S1T2_Fd - Sphagnum fallax MG (SPAdes) (version 2) | ecosystem: Host-associated > Plants > Peat moss >...
AGCGCGTGCCGTCGCGACAGCCGGTGACGATCGCATCGAGCGCGGGGAAGATCTCGCGCAGCAACGCCTCATCGGAGGTCGCGGTCACGTAGGCGCGCACCGCTTCGATGTACCAGAGCGCTGCATCGACCGTATTGTACTCGGCGGGCGAACCGTCGTCGGGGAAGCGGTTGGGCAGCATCCCGCCGTCGACCGTCGCCGCGAACGTGCGCAGGATCTCCGCGGCCACCGGCGCGCGGCCGGTGATCAGCGTGAGGCCCGGGAGCGCGATCATCGTATCGCGGCCCCAATCACCGAACCACGGATAGCCCGCGATGACGGTTCGGCCGCCGTCGCCGCGCTGCACGACGAAGGCATCGGCCGCGCGCGCGAGCGGGTCGCGTTTGCGGTCCCGCGCGCGCCGCGCGGCGACGATCGCATGCGCGTCGGAATCGACGCTGCGATCCAGCGTCACGACGAAGCCGCCGCTCGCGGCCGGTTCGAGCGTCGTCTCGATCGTCAGCAGATGCGCGGCATCGGTCGTCGCCGGCAGCCCGCGTTCCGCTTCGCGCGCGAGAAAGAAATTTTCATAGCGCTCGGCGGCCGCCGACAACTTCGCACCGGGCGCGCGCACGTAGACGAGCCGTTGCGACTGCGGCAGGCGGATCTGCGCGCCGCTTGCGCTCACGACCATCCCGAACGACGCCGGGTCGGGGAGCGCGCCGCCGTGATGATCGCGATCCGCGAAGAGCAGTCGCGCGCGGATCGCGAGCGGCCGCCGCGCGCGCGCCGCGCGGAGCGCGATCGCAACGGCATCCGCACCATCGGGCATGGCGAGCGTGACCTCGAGCAGCGCGTCGCCGCAGGCGTACGCCCAGACGGGCAGCCCGTCGACGAGCGAAAACGATTCAAGGAGCCGGTAGCCGTCCGGAACGACCGTGCCCGAGGCCCACGCGTTCGTCGCAAGCGCGTACGTCACCCCATCGTACGTGACGTCGAGTTCGCAGCCCGCCAGAATGAGCCGGCGCTGCGCGGGCGGGGCGAGCGGCGCGATCAAGAGGCCGTGATACGCTCGCGTCGCCATCGCCGCAAGCGTCCCCATCGCATAGCCGCCGCGGCCATTCGTCAGCAGCCATTCGCGGCGCGACGCGATTTCGAGCTCACCGCACGTGTCGCGTCCAAACCGGGCGGCTTCCATTTCGGGGAAGTTGTGGCATCGAGCGAAAGGAAACCTCGTCACCCGCTCGGGAGAGGTCCCGGGAATGGACAGCAACCCGGAACGCGACCGCGTCGTCGCGGCCGAACGCCACGATGCGCATTGGCGCCGTTGGGGACCGTACCTGAGCGATCGTCAATGGGGCACCGTGCGCGAGGATTACAGCCCCGACGGCACCGCGTGGGATTATTTTCCATTCGAACAAGCCCACGTGCGCGCGTTCCGCTGGGGCGAGGACGGCATCCTCGGGATCAGCGACAACCACCAGCGCATGTGTTTCGCGCCGGTGATGTGGAACGGCAACGACGCGATTCTCAAAGAACGCTTTTTCGGACTCACCGGCAATCAGGGCAATCACGGCGAGGACGTCAAAGAATACTGGGCCTATCTCGACAACGTCCCCTCGCACGCCTACATGAAGGCGCTCTACAAGTATCCGCAGCGACGCTATCCGTACGACGAACTGCTCGCCGAGACACGCAAGCGCACGCGCAACGATCCCGAATATGAATTGATCGATACCGGGATCTTCGCCGATAACGCCTACTTCGATGTCGTGGTCGAGTACGCGAAGCGCGACATCGACGATCTGCTGGTGCGCATCACGGTCACCAATCGCGGCGCGGAGGCGGCGCCGCTGCACCTGCTGCCGCAGGTCTGGTTTCGCAACGAGTGGTCCTGGCGCGCCGGCGTTCCCAAACCGAGCATCGCCGATGCGCCCGGGCTACCGAACGCGCTGCTTGCGACGCACGCGACGTTGGGCCGGCGCTGGATCGTTCACGACGCCGCCGCAAAAGAAATCCTCTTCACCGACAACGAGACCAACTACGAGGCCGCGTTCGGATCGCCCAATCGGACCCGCTACACCAAAGACGGCTTCGACCGCTATCTGCTACACGGCGAAACCGGCGCGATCAATCCCGACCGCACCGGCACGAAGGTCGCGCTGCACTACGACCTCCACCTCAATCCCGGCGAGAGTACGACGCTGCGGCTGCGCATCACCGACGATCCGAGCGGCGCGCAGATCGACGAGCACTTCGATCGGACGTTCGACGAGCGTATCGCCGAGGCCGATCTCTTCTATGCCTCCGCCAGCCCCGGCAACCTCAGCCCCGACGAACGGCTCGTGCAGCGCCAAGCCTTCGCGGGACTGTTGTGGTCGAAGCAGTTCTACAATTACGTCGTGCGCGATTGGCTGATGGGCGATCCGCTGATGCCCGCGCCCCCCGCCCAGCGCTGGCGCGGTCGCAACGCGAACTGGATCCATCTCTACAACGACGATATTCTCTCGATGCCGGACACCTGGGAGTACCCCTGGTACGCGGCGTGGGACCTCGCCTTTCACGTGATCCCGTTTGCGATCCTCGATCCGGATTTCGCGAAGGGGCAGCTGCTCAACCTGACGCGCGAATGGTACATGCATCCGAACGGGCAAATCCCCGCGTACGAGTGGGCCTTCGACGACGTCAACCCGCCCGTGCAAGCCTGGGCGGCCTTCCGCATCTACAAAATCGAAGCCAAACACTACGGCGCGGGCGACATCGTCTTCCTCGAGCGCATCTTCACGAAGCTGTTGCTCAACTTCACCTGGTGGGTGAACCGCAAGGACGTCGCCGGGAAGAACATCTTCCAGGGCGGGTTCCTTGGGCTCGACAACATCGGCGTCTTCGATCGGAGCTCGAAGCTCCCGACCGGCGGGTATCTCGCGCAAGCCGACGGGACGTCCTGGATGGCCGTCTATTCGCTCAACATGTTCGCGATCGCAGTCGAACTCGCCAAGCACGACGCCGTCTACGAGGACATCGCCTCGAAATTCTTCGAGCACTTCCTCTACATCGCCGATGCGATGAACTCGCTGCGCAGCGACGACGAAGGGCTTTGGGACGACAGCGACGGCTTCTATTACGATCAGCTCTTTCTGCCGACCGGCGAGCGCATTGCGCTCAAGGTGCGTTCGATGGTCGGCTTGATCCCGCTCTTCGCGGTCGAGACGATCTCCAGTGCAACGCTGGAAAAACTCCCGCGCTTGCGCAAGCGCATCGACTGGTTCGTCGCGAACCGGCCCGAGCTCACCGAGAACATCGCGCACCTCGAGCGCATGGGCCTCGACGAGCGGCGCTTGATGGCGATCGTCTCGCCCGAACGCTTGCGGCGCGTGCTCAAGCGCTTCTTCGATGAGAACGAATTCCTTTGCGATTACGGCCTGCGCTCGCTCTCGAAATTCCACGCCGAACATCCCTTCGTCCTCAGCGTCGGCGGCGCGACGTTCCGCGTCGATTACCAGCCCGCGGAATCAACCACCGGCGACTTCGGCGGCAACTCGAACTGGCGCGGCCCGGTCTGGTTCCCGCTCAACTACCTCTTCATCGAATCGCTGCAGCGCTTCCACTTCTATCTCGGCGACAGCTACCGCGTCGAGTTTCCGACCGGCTCCGGCCGGATGCTCACGCTGTGGGACATCTCGATCGAACTCGCGCAACGCCTGATCTCGATCTTCCGACGCAACGCGGAGGGCGAGCGCCCCGTTTTCGGTCCCCAGCCGTATTTCCAAACCGATCCGCACTGGAACGACCTCGTGCCGTTCTACGAATACTTCCACGGCGACACCGGCGCTGGTCTCGGCGCCTCGCATCAAACCGGCTGGACCGCCCTCGTCGCCAAGCTCATCCAGCAAGTCGCCGAATACGCCGGCCCCGAACACCCCGCCCTCGCCTGGGACTTCGACGTCCCCATCTCGTCCTTGATCCGGCGTTGAGGCTACCGGCGTTCTGGTACTCAACCCGTGGGACGTACGCTAACCTGAGAAGGCGTTGGCCGTGCACGACGGCCGGATTGGATCGCGCCGGCGCTATCGGCGATCAGGCCTCAACGGCGGCGCCGCCGCCGCCTTGGCGGGGCTTGGGCATCAGCATCACGAGGGGGACGGCGATGAAGGCGACCACCGCGATTGCGATCGAGATATCCAGGTAGGCGAAGATCGTCGCTTGCGAGTCGACGAGGCCGAAGAGGGCGGAAACGCTTTGCTCCGCGTGCGGGAGCATTTGAACGGCGGGTGCGGCTTGCGTGACCGAGCTCGCGAGGTCGCTCAGGTGAAACGCTTCGCGCCGGTCGAGCAGCGTCGAGAGGGCGGCGATCGAGATCGAGCCGCCGAGCTGGATGCCGAGGTTCGTGTAGGCGCTCGCCTTCGCTCCGACCGCTTGCGGGACGCCGCCGAGGACGGCCGTCGTGAGCGGCACGAACAGCAGCGCGGCACCGACACCCGTGAGCATGAGCGGGACCACGAACGTTCCGAAGACGGACAAGAACGACGTCGCGTAGGCCTGGGTCAGGTTCCCGATCCCCATGAAGAGAAAGCCGACCGCGATGAACCAGCGGGCATCGGCCTTGCCGACGACGCGCGCGACGAACGGCGTCGCGAGGCCAATCGGAATCGCTCGCATGAAGATCAGGAGTCCGCTGAGCGTCGCCGTGAAATTGAGCGAGCCTTGCACGAACTGCGGCAGCGTGTACGTCGAGCCGAAGATCGCGCCGCCGACGACCATCGCGAGCACGAAACCGCCGGAAATCGCGCGATAGCGAAAGACCCGCAGGTCGACGAGCGGCTTGCTCGTCGTGAGTTCGCGCCAGCCGAGCAGTCCGAGCCCGATCACGGCGGCGAACCCGAACAGCACGTTGTTCGTATCGTTGAACCAGTCCCAGCGTTCGCCCTCGCTCAAGAGATATTGCAACGAGCCGACGCCCACGACGAGCAAAATCAGGCCGGGGACATCGAGCGCTTCGCGCTGCGCGCGGTCCGGATCGCGCAGAAAAAACGCTAAGATCAGGAACGACGCGATCCCGGGCACGACGTTGATGTCGAACACCCAGTTCCAGTTTGCGTTGTCGACCAGCACGCCGCCCAGCGGCGGGCCCAGCGCCGGGCCGAGAATCGCGCCGAGTGCAAAGATGCCTTGGCTCGCGCCGAGCTGCTCGGGCGGAAACGTATCGCGCAGAATCGTCTGCGACGTCGCGAGGAGACCCGCACCGAAGATTCCCTGTACGACACGGAAGGTGATCAGCTCGTCGATCGTGGTCGAGATCCCGCACAGGAATGATGCCGCGGTGAATCCCGCAATGCAGATCAAAAAGTACTTTTTCCGCCCCAGCAGCAACTGCAGCCACGGGATCATCGGAATCACGATTACGACGGCGATGGTGTAGCCGTTGATGACCCAGGTCCCCTCGTCGGAGCTCGCGCCGAGGTTGCCTTGGATATTCGGCAGCGCGACGTTCGTGATCGTGGAGTCGAGCGTTTGCAAGAGCGCCGCGAGCATGACGCCGACGACGATGATCAATCGCCGGGACCCGGTCTCGACCATGGAATTCGCGTGTTCCGGCATGCCGCAGACGATGGTTCCCCGCGCGTGCGACGGCGAAACGGGAGAGCACGGAGCAGCGAATAAGAAGCCCGGGATGCACTACGATCTCGCCGTCGTCGGCACGGGCCAGGGCGGAAAACCGCTTGCAAGCGCGTACGCGGCGGCAGGCAGACGGGTCGTCGTTTTCGAGCGCGGCGCGATCGGCGGCACATGTGTCAACGTCGGCTGCACGCCCTCGAAGGCGTTTCTCGCCTCGGCCCACGCGGCCGGACGCGCGCGCCGCGCCGCCGGCATCCACGTTCACGCCGACGTGCGGGTCGATTTCCCCGCGGTGATGGACCGCGTGCGCGGGATCATCGACGAATGGCGCTCGAGCAGCGAGCAGAAAATGACGGCGCCGAACATCACGCTCGTGCGGGACGAGGCGGGCTTCGACGGACCCGACACGCTGGTCGCCGGCGGCCAGCGCTACACCGCGGATGCGATCGTGCTCAACACCGGCTGCTCGGCATCGCATCCGCCGATCCCCGGGCTCGCCGGAACGCCGTATCTCACCAACGAAAATTTTTTTCAACTGACGGAACTGCCGCCGCGTACGATCGTGATCGGCGGCGGATACATCGGGCTCGAACTCGGTCAAGGGCTCGCGCGCTGCGGCAGCGCGGTCACGATCGTGCACACGGCGGAGCGGGTGCTCACGAACGAGGAAAGCATGGCGAGCACGGCGCTGGAACGGTCGCTGCGCGACGACGGCGTGAGGTTCGTGATGCCCGCCCGCACGACCGCGGTCACCTACCGCGACGGACGCTTCACCGTCACGCTCGCCGATGGAACGGAACTCGAAGCCGAAGCGCTGCTCGTCGCCACCGGACGTACGCCGAACGTTCCGCCCGGCGCGGTCGAGGCAGGGCTGCGGCTCGATGGGCGCGGCTTCATCGCGATCGACGATCACTTCGCAACCAGCCTGCCCGGCGTGTACGCGATCGCCGATTGCGCGGGGCAGCCGCAGTTCACGCACGTCTCGTGGGAAGACTATCGGCGCATCGCGGCGATCCTCGCCGGCGACCGGTCGCGCACGCGCGCGGACCGCGTGCTCGGCTACGCGATCTTCACCGAGCCGCAGGTGGGCCGGGCCGGTCTCACCTACGACGCCGCGATCCTCGCGGGCTATGACGCGCGTTGCGTCTCGCTCCCGCTCGAGGACGTCGCGCGCGCGATCGAATGGAACGAGACGAACGGGTTCTACCGGCTCGTCGTCGATACCAACACCGATGCCATCTTAGGAGCAACGCTCGTTGGGTATGAAGCGGGAGAATTGGTACACGTATTCATCGCCCACATGGAAGCCGGCGGGACGTGGCGTGCCCTGGAGCGCTCGGTCCACATCCATCCAACCTACGCGGAGGGATTGCCCTCGCTCGCGCGTCTGTTGATATGAGCGCACGCGGAACCCCCTACGTCCCGATCCTCGGTGAGACGGACGCGTATCTTTTCGCGGAAGGCACGCACAAGCGGCTCTACGACGTGCTGGGCGCGAACCCGCGGCAGGTGGGCGGCGAGGATGGATTCGCGTTCGCCGTCTGGGCGCCGAACGCGCGCCGCGTCAGCGTGGTCGGCGACTTCAACGCGTGGGACGGCCGCCGCAATCCGATGTACTTGCGGCGCGAATGCGGCGTTTGGGAGACGTTCGTCCCCGGACTCGGCGGCGGCGTCCGCTACAAATACGAGCTCGAAGATCGAGCCGGGAATCTGCTGCCGCTCAAAGCCGATCCGTTCGCGCGCGCAACCGAGATGCGGCCCGCGAACGCGTCGGTCACCCTCGCCGAGCGCGCGTACGCCTGGAACGACGCCGACTGGATGAGCCGGCGCGCGGCGAGCGGCGAACGCAGCGCGGCGATCTCGATCTACGAAGTCCATCTCGGCTCGTGGCAGCGCAACAGCGAAGAGCCGCAGCGCTTCCTGACCTATCGCGAACTGGCCGAGACGCTCGTGCCGCATGTCGCCGGCCTCGGTTTCTCGCATCTCGAACTCTTGCCGATCACCGAGCACCCTTTCGATGGATCGTGGGGTTATCAGACGACCGGACTCTTTGCGCCGACGAGCCGGTTCGGATCGCCGGCCGACTTCGCGTATTTCGTCGATGCCGCGCATCGCGCGGGCCTCGGCGTCATCCTCGATTGGGTCCCCGGGCATTTCCCGACCGATGCGCACGGCCTGGCCTGGTTCGACGGCACGCATCTCTACGAGCACGCCGATCCGCGGGTGGGCTTTCACCGCGAATGGGGCACGCTCGTCTACAACCTCGGCCGCACCGAGGTCGCCGAGATCCTGATCAACAGCGCGCTCTTCTGGCTGCACGAATTCCACCTCGACGGCTTGCGCGTCGACGCCGTCTCATCGATCGTCTACCTCGATTACAGCCGCGAGCCCGGCGAGTGGTTGCCCAATATCTACGGCGGCAACGAAAATCTCGAAGCCACCGCGTTCCTGCGCCGCTTCAACGAAGCCGTCTATGGCGACGCGCCCGGCGCGATCACGATCGCCGAAGAATCGACGGCGTTCCCCGGCGTCACGACGCCCGTGTATGCCGGGGGCCTCGGCTTCGGCTACAAATGGAACATGGGCTGGATGCACGACACGCTCGCCTTTTTCGAGCGCGATCCGCTCTATCGCGCGTTCCACCTCGATGAGATCTCGTTTGGCCTCGTCTACGCGTTCAGCGAAAACTTCGTCTTGCCGCTCTCGCACGACGAGGTCGTGCACGGCAAACACTCGCTGATCGGACGGATGCCGGGCGGCCCCTTCGAGCGCTTCGCAAACCTCCGGCTGCTCTACGCGCTCATGTACGCGCATCCGGGGAAGAAGTTGCTCTTCATGGGCGCCGAATTCGCACAAGAAGCCGAGTGGAACGCGGAGGTCTCGCTGGATTGGCAGCTCGCCGCCGAGCCGCAGCGCGCGGCGATCGGGCAGTTGCTGCGCGATCTGAACTGGCAGTACCGGGCGATCCCCGCGCTGCATGAACTCGACGCGGTCGGCGAGGGCTTCGCGTGGATTTCATACGACGACCGGCAGAACGGCGTCGTCGCCTTCGAGCGCTTCGGGATCGATCGCACGCAGCAACTCGTCGCGGTCTGCAATTTCTCGGGCCGGCGCATCGACGAGTATCGCATCGGCGTCTCGCGGGCGGGCGCGTATCGCGAAACACTCAACACGGATGCCGCCCTCTACGGCGGCCGCAACGAAGGGAATCTCGGCGGCGTGCGCACGCAACCAATCGACTCGCATGGCCGGCCGCAATCGCTCGTGCTCACGATCCCGGCGCTGGGAGCGCTCTGGCTGCAGCCGGAGGGCGCATGATCCCGGCCGCATCGCAGATCGAAGCGGGGCTGCCGTACCCGCTCGGCGCGACCTGGGACGGCAAAGGCGTCAACTTCGCGATCTTCTCCGCGCACGCCGAACGCGTCGACCTATGCATCTTCGATGCGCGCGGCCGGCGCGAGATCGGCCGCTATACGCTGCCGGAATACACCGATCAGGTCTGGCACGGCTACCTCGACGATGCGCGGCCCGGGACGCTCTACGGGTATCGCGTTTACGGTCCGTACGAACCGGCGCAGGGCCACCGCTTCAACCACCACAAATTGCTGCTCGACCCGTACGCGAAGGAACTCTTCGGCACGCTGCGCTGGAGCGACGTCCACTACGGCTACCGCATCGGCAACCCGCGCGGCGATCTCTCCTTCGACCGGCGCGATAACGCCTCGGGGATGCCGAAGTGCGTGGTCGTCGATACCGCCTTCACGTGGGGCGACGATCGACGGCCGAACGTGCCGTGGGATCGCACGGTCATGTACGAAGCGCACGTGCGCGGCTTCACGATGCAGCACCCCGACGTTCCGCCGGCGCTGCGCGGCACGTTCGCCGGATTTGCCTCACCGAGCGTCATCCGGTACTTGAGCGACCTCGGAATCACGACCGTCGAGCTATTGCCCGTGCACGCCTACATCGACGACCGGTTTCTCGTCGAGAAACGGTTACGCAATTATTGGGGCTACAACTCGATCGGGTTCTTCGCGCCCGAGCAGCGTTACGTCTCGGGCGGCGTGAACGAGTTCAAGACGATGGTCAAGCACCTGCACGAAGCGGGGATCGAAGTCGTGCTCGACGTCGTGTACAACCATACGGCCGAGGGCAACGAGAACGGTCCGACGTTTTCGTTCCGCGGGATCGACAACGCGTCGTACTACCGGCTCGCCGCCGACCGGCGTTATTACGACGACTCGACCGGTTGCGGCAATTCGATCGACCTGCGCCATCCGCGCGTGTTGCAAATGGTGACCGATTCGCTGCGTTACTGGGTCGAGGAGATGCACGTCGACGGCTTCCGGTTCGATCTCGCGACGACGCTGGGCCGCGAGGACAACGGCTTTACGCCGAACGCCGGCTTCTTCAAGGCCATCGCGCAAGACCCGGTGCTCTCGCGCGTCAAGATGATCGCCGAACCGTGGGACCTCGGGATGGGCGGCTATCAAGTCGGTCAATTTCCGCCCGGCTGGTCGGAGTGGAACGGCAAGTACCGCGACACGCTGCGGCGCTTCTGGCGCGGCGCCGACGGCGTGCTGCCCGAACTGGCCTCGCGCCTCGCCGGTTCGAGTGACCTCTACGAACACGCCGGTCGCCGCCCGCGCTCGAGCATCAACCTCATCACCGTTCACGACGGCTTCACGCTGGCCGATCTCGTGTCGTACAACGGCAAACACAACGAGGCCAACCTTGAAGACAATCGCGACGGAGCCAACGACAACGAGAGCTGGAACTGCGGCGCCGAGGGGCCGACGGACGATCCGGCCGTGATCGTGCTGCGCGAGCGGCAGAAGCGCAATCTGCTCGCCTCGCTGTTCCTCTCGCTCGGCGTGCCGCTCGTGCTCGCGGGCGACGAGTTCGGGAAATCGCAGCGCGGCAACAACAACGCCTACGCGCAAGACAACGAGATTTCGTGGCTCGATTGGAACGGCCGCACCGAGCGCGATCTCGCGTTCACCGAATTCGTCAAGCTGCTGATCCGGTTGCGCTCCAGCCACCCCGCATTCCGGCGCGAGGCGTTCTTCCGCGGCACGACGCTGCCGAACTCGACGTACAAAGACATCACGTGGTTCCACGATGCGGGCCACGAGATGACGGGCGACGATTGGCACTCCGGACTGCGCACGATCGGCCTCTTCCTCGGCGCGCGGCCGATGCTGACCGTGCTCTTCAACGCAGCCGATGTCGACGTCGACTTCCATCTGCCCGATGCCGAGCACATCGAATGGACGCTGGCGCTCGATACGGCGGTCGACGGCGGCGCAGCGCCGCCGAACGCCCAAGCGGGCCGGCTGAGCACCTACCGGATGATGTCGCGGTCGCTCGCCGTCCTCGCGGGCCGACCGGCATGATCGCCGACCGGTACGTCGACGCGCTCGGCACGCTGCGCGTGGTGCCCGAGTCGACGCGCGAGCAATTCGCCGCGATCCTCGCGGCGAGCGCGGCGGCGGAGAACGCGCTGCCGGCGGCGCTCGTCGTCCCGGGCGATGCGGCGCCGGGGATCATCACGACGCTGCCCGCGGCGAGTTGGAACGAGCGCGCGCGTTGGATCGTCACGACCGAGTTCGGCGCCGCACTGCACGGCGAGATCGAGCTGCGTGACGCGCCCGTCGTCGCGAGCTTCGAGCGCGACGGAACGACCTACGACCGGCGGCGCCTCACGCTCGACCCGCTGCCCGAAGGCTACCACCAATTGGTCGTCGATTTCGGTTCGTTCGGACGCGCCCAGAGCACGCTGATCGTGGTCCCGCAGCGTGCCTACGCGCCCGACGAGCGCGCGTGGGGCCTGGCCGTGCAACTCTACACGCTGCGCTCGCAGCGCAACTGGGGGATCGGCGACTTCACCGATCTGCGCACGCTCGTGGCCCTCGCCGGCGATACCGGCGCGCGCTACGTCGGCCTCAATCCGCTGCATGCCTCGCATCGCAGCGATCCCGATGCGGCCAGTCCGTATGCACCCGCGTCGCGCAGCTTTCTCAATTGGCTGGCGATCGACGTCGGCGCGATTCCGGAGGCGCAGACCGGCGATCTCGCCGCGGCGATCGAGGATCCGGTCTTCGGGGCGCTGCTCGCCGACTTGCGCGCGGCACGCTACGTGGATTATCCGGGCGTCGCGGCCGCGAAGGACCGGATGCTGCGGCGCGCGTTCGCCATCTTCGAGCGCGAACGCGCGGACGATCCGGCGTTCGCCGCGTTCGTCACCGCCGGCGGTGAGGCGCTGGAACGCTTCGCGATCTTCGAGACGCTGGTGGCGCGGCTCGGCCGCGACCTGAGCGGTTGGCCCGCACCCTATCGCGATGCGACCTCGGAGGCGGTTCGCGCCTTCGCCGATGCCGAGCGACCCGAGGTCCGGTATGCGCTGTGGCTTCAGTGGCATGCCGCGAGCCAACTCCACGCGGCCGCCGAAGCCGGCGCGGCACGCGGCGTGCGACTCTATCGCGATCTCGCGGTGGGCGTCGACGCCAACGGCGCGGACGTCTGGGTCGACGGCTCGGCCTACGTGCGGACCGCGAGCGTCGGCGCCCCGCCCGACGTCCTCAACGTGATCGGTCAGGACTGGGGGCTGCCGCCGCTCGACCCCAGCGCCCTCGTTCGCGACGGCTACCGCACCTTCGCCGCCTTGCTGCGCGCGAACATGACCGACGCCGGGGCGCTGCGGATCGATCACGCGATGTCGCTTGCGCGCCTCTTCTGGATCCCGCGCGGGGCCTTGCCGACCGACGGTGCGTACATCGGTTATCCGCTCGCCGATCTCACCGGGATCGTTGCGCTGGAAAGTAGCCGAGCGGAGTGCCTCGTGATCGGTGAGGACCTCGGGACCGTCCCGGAGGGGTTTCGCGAACGAATGGATGCCGCCGACATCTTCTCGTACCGGATTTTGTTCTTCGAGCGCGATCGCGACGGCACGTTCGTTCCGCCGGACCAGTATCCGGAAAAGGCGCTGGCGACGAGCGGAACGCACGATTTGCCGCCGTTCGCACAGTGGTACGCGGGCGCCGACATCGACGTGCGGGCGGGCCTCGGTTTCACGCACGCGGATGCCGTCGCCGGCGAACGCGACACGCGCGACGCGGATCGCCGACGGCTGATTGCAACGCTGATCGATACAGGCGACCTGCACCCGGCGCCGTCGTACACGCTCGATGACGTGGTCCTCGCCGCTCATCGATTCCTCGCCCGCTCGCGCGCGCGGATCGTGATGCTGCAGCTCGATGACGCCGTCGGCGAAATCGATCCGGTGAATATCCCGGGCACTTCGACGCAGTACCCCAACTGGCGCCGCAAACTGACCCTCGACATCGACGGCATCGCGACGGACCGGCGCTTTCTCGCCCTGACCGAAATGCTCGCGAGCCAGCGTCCGCGAAGGATGGCCGCAGAAGTCAGGTCCTCGTATCCAACCGGTACCGAACGGGAACAACCGAGATGATGAAAGCCGTCGTCATGGCGGGCGGAGAAGGGTCGCGGCTGCGGCCACTGACATCGCGCCTGCCGAAGCCGCTCGCGCCGGTTGCGAACAAGCCGGTCATGGAGCACATCATCGAGTTGCTCCGCACGCACGGGATCACCGAGGTCGTCGCGACGCTGCACTATCTCGCCGATGAGATCGAAACGTACTTCGAGGATGGCTCGGCGCTCGGCGTGACGATGCATTACGTCGTCGAAGACACGCCGCTTGGGACCGCGGGCGCCGTGAAGATGGCGGAGCACCTGCTCGGCGACGAGACGTTCCTGATCGTCTCGGGCGACGCGCTCACCGACATGGACCTGAGCGCGCTCGTGCGCCATCACCGCGAGACGAAGGCGTCGGCGACGATCGCACTCCAGCGGGTGACGAACCCGCTCGAATACGGCGTCGTCGTCACCGATCACGACGGCAGGATCACGCGCTTTCTCGAGAAGCCGTCGTGGGGCGAGGTGTTTTCCGATACGATCAACACCGGCGTCTACGTGCTCGAGCCCTCCGTGCTCAAGCGCATGGAACGCAACAAGGTCTACGATTTCTCGAAAGACCTCTTTCCCGAGATGCTGCGTGACGGCGAGACGATCTCGGGTTGGGTCGCCGGTGCCTACTGGACCGATATCGGCAGCCTCGAGGCCTACCAGCAAGCCAATTACGATGCGGTGATCGGCACCGCGAACGCCCACGTCGACGGCAGCGAGACGGGCAACCGGATCTTCATCGGCGCAAACACCGCGATCGACCCGGCGGCCAAACTCGAGGGACCGCTCGCGATCGGGAAAGGCTGTAAGATCGCCGCCGGCGCGAGCCTGATCGGCCCGGCCGTCATCGGCGACAACGTGATCATCGAAGCGAACGCGCGCGTGCAGCGCAGCGTCGTGTGGAACGACACCTACATCGGCGAAGAAGCCGCGATCGACGATTGTACGGTCGCCGACCGCAACACGATCGAGAAGCGCGCGCAGGTGCGCGAGTCCAGCGTGCTGGGACGCGGCTGCACGATCGGCGCGGGTGCGCTGATCCGGGCGAATCTGAAACTGTGGCCCGATAAGTGGGTCGCGTCGGGATCGATCGTCTCGATGTCGCTGATCTACGGGCAGAAATGGCCCGGCTCGCTGTTCGGTTCGGCGGGGATTCGGGGCCTCGCAAACCTCGAGATCACGCCGGAATTCGCGCTCAAACTCGGTCAGGCGTTCGGCTCGTCGCTCAAGCCGGGTCAAGTCGTGATGACCAGCCGCGACACGCACCCCGCCTCGCGCGTGATGAATCGCTGCATCATCTCGGGGCTGCTCTCGGTCGGGATCCACGTGATGGATCTGCGTTCCTATCCGCTCCCGCTGGCGCGCTACGCGACGCGGGTCGGCGGCGACGGCGGCGTGCACGTGCGCGTCGCGCCGGACGACCCGAACGAAATCATCATGGAATTCTTCGATGCGACCGGGATCACGGTGGACAAAGCCGCCGAACGGAAGATCGAGAACCTCTTCTTCCGCGAAGATTTCCGCCGCACGCCGATGGACGACGTCGGCTCGCTCGATTTCCCGTCGCGCGCGCTCGAGCGTTACACGAGCTCGTTCATCGAGGCGCTGCACGACGACAAGTCGCTGGCCGCCGCAAAGTTCCGCGTCGTGATCGACTACGGATACGGCAACGCCTCGATCGTGCTGCCGCAGATTCTCGGCACGCTCGGCGTCGAGCAGATCGCGCTCAGCGCGTATTTCGATGCCGCGAAGATCCGCACGTTCCGGGTCGATCGCGAGCGGCATCTGCAAGAGCTCGCATCGGTGGTGCGGTCGATCTCGGCGAGCTTCGGGATCCTGATCGATTCCGACGGCGAGACGTTCGCACTCGTCGACGACACCGGGCGTATCATCGGCCGCAACACGCTGATGGCGCTGATGACGCTGCTCGTTTCGCGTTCGACGCAGGGCGCGCGGATCGCGATGCCGCTCACGGTGCCGAGCGCGGTCGAACAGGTCGCCCACGACAACGGCGCGGTCCTCGTGCGCGCGCGCAGCGACCGCCGCGCGCTGATGGCCCTCGCCGCCAGTGACGCCACGATCGCCTTCGTCGGCGGCGCGCGCTACGAGATGATCTTCCCGGAATTCCATCCCGCCTTCGACGGTCTCTACGGCGCGGTCAAGGTGATGCAGCTGCTCGCGAAAGAGGACAAGAAGCTCAGCGAGCTCGTCGATCTGCTCCCCAGCTGGCACGTCGACAGCCGCATCGTGTTCGTGCCCTGGGATCGCAAAGGCGAAGTGATGCGCTCGCTGCACGACGAGGCCACCGGCGGCAACGGCGACGTCGAAACGCTCGACGGCCTGCGCATGTCCCGCCCCGGCGGCTGGGTCCTCGTGCTACCGGATGCCTCCGAGGCTTCGGTGAACGTCTTCGCCGAGGGCCCAAGCCACGGCGACGCCGCCCGCTACGTGGATGAAATCGCGCAACGCGTACGCGTGATCGCCGGCGTCTAAGGTCGCATCACCACGATCAGCAATCAGCGTCGCTCGCTCGAGTGTCATCCTGAGCCTGTCGAAGGATGGGCATGAGATGACGCTGAGTGGCGCGCCCATCCTTCGACAAGCTCAGGATGACATGTTGGCGGCTCAGGATGACATGTTGGCGGCTCAGGATGACATGTTGGCGGCTCAGGATGACATGTTGGCGGCTCAGGATGACACGCAAGCGTTGCCGTCGCTTCGTTTGCGAGACGGTCGGCTACGAGCGCCGTTTAGGCGCTGACGTCGACGATGGAGACGGGGGCGTAGCGGCTGCGTGTGAACGGGGCGACGGCGCCGTAGAAGAACGGGATGAGGATCATCAGGCCGAAGATCAGGCGGACGGGGATGGCGCGTTCGCCGGGATCGAGGAACGTGATCGCAAGGCCGGTCGTGACGTTCGCGACGATCACCGCGGAGAGCGTGAACGCGAGAATGCGGTTCGCGCACAGGAAGCGGAAACAAAACCGGTTCTCGCCCCAGAGCAAGAACGCGCCGCAGGCGTAGACCACCACCGACGAAATGTCGATGATCATCGCACGCCTTGCAACGCGTAGCGCGTCACGAGATGCCGTACACCGCGTCGACGTAGGCGACTTTGCGCTCCAGCGATGCAAGCGCGTGCTTCCAGGTGTAGCGCGCGGCGGTTTCGTGGCCTTCTTGGCGTAAGTCGTCTTGCAGGTCGGGATCGCTGAGCAGGTTCCGCAAGTAGGCGGCGAGTTCGCGGCCGTCCGAGGTGTCGCAGACGACCGCGTTGACGAAGGGGTCGGCGTACTCTTCACCGGTCGAGCCGGTCACGGCGATCCCGCCGGCGGCCATCACTTCGAGGCCGACGAGCCCGAAGGGTTCCTTGCCGCTGTTCGCCAGCACCGCGTCGCACGCGGCGTAGAGCGCGAAGAGCGTCGCTTCATCGAGGAACGCGCGGACGTGAACGACCGGGGCATCGATGTAGTGCAGC
>Ga0209208_10006152_pt1 | contig 16558 bp, 15 predicted proteins | sample S1TSphfallax_3_FD_187694 | JGI IMG/M metagenome (GOLD analysis project Ga0209208, IMG submission 187694) | Host-associated microbial communities from peat moss isolated from Minnesota, USA - S1T2_Fd - Sphagnum fallax MG (SPAdes) (version 2) | ecosystem: Host-associated > Plants > Peat moss >...
CGTCGGTGCGGTCGAATTCGGGGTTGATCTCGTCCATATCGTAGAGCGAGGTGTACGGAACGTTGGCCTCGGCGAGCAGCACGTTCATGTGGCCGGGCATGCGGCCCGCGACCGGATGGATCGCGTACTTCACTTCGATGCCGCGCTTCTCGAGCTGATCGGCGAGTTCGCGGATCGAGTGCTGCGCTTGCGCGACGGCCATGCCGTAGCCCGGCACGACGATGACTTGATTCGCGTAGGCGACCATCGCCGCGACGTCGTCGGCGCTCACGGAGCGCACCGTCTGCTGCTTCTTGCCGCCGGCGGCGGCTGCGGCCGGCGCGGAACCGAACGCGCCGAAGAGCACGTTCGTGACGCTGCGGTTCATCGCTTTGCCCATCAGCACGGTGAGCAGCGTGCCGGAGGCACCGACGAGCGCACCGCTGATGATGAGCACGTTGTTGCTGAGCACGAAGCCGGTCGATGCGGCGGCCAGACCCGTGAACGAGTTGAGCAGCGAGATCACGACCGGCATGTCCGCGCCGCCGATCGGCAGCACGAAGAGGATCCCGAGCGCGAACGACGCCGCAAGCGCGATCCAGAACCACGTCAACACGCCGCCTGCGATCCCCGCGTCGTAGTTCGCGACGACGAAGCCCCACGCGACGAGGATGACCAGCGCGATGACGGCGTTGACGATCTGCTGCCCGGGATAGGTGATCGGGCGGCCGGTCATCAGCTCTTGCAATTTGAGATACGCGATGATCGAGCCGGCGAACGAGATCGCGCCGATCACGGCCGAGAGCACCGAGGTGAACGAGATGTCGTACGTCGGGATGTTCCCGGCGTTATAGACCTTGAGCAGCTCGCCCGCCGCGACGAGCGCCGCCGCGCCGCCGCCGGCGCCGTTGAAGATCGCGACCATCTGCGGCATGGCGGTCATCTTCACGCGCTGCGCGGAGATGATACCGACCAGCGCGCCGACCACGAGCGCCGCGCCGATGACGTACCAGTTGACGATGCCTTGCGTGAGCGTCGCGACGACGGCGATCAGCATGCCCAGCGCGCTGATCCGGTTGCCCAAGCGCGCCGTCTTCGGCGAACTCAAGTATCGCAGGCCGACGATGAAGAGGATTCCCGTGACGAGATACGCGTAGTCGACGGGGGTCGCGAGGGCCTCGGTCACTTCGCGCCGCCGTCCTGCGGCTTCGCCGCGGGTGCCTTCGGTCGGAACATCTGCAACATGCGCTCGGTGACGGTGTAGCCGCCGAACACATTGAGCGAGGCGAGCACGACGAGGATGAAGCCGACGATCGCGCCGAGCGGCGCATCGGCCGTCCCGGCGACGAGGATCGCACCGACGACGACGATGCCGTGGATGGCATTCGTCGCCGACATCAGCGGCGTATGCAGCGTCGTCGGCACCTTCGAGATGACCTCGATCCCGACAAAGACGGCCAAAATGAAAATCGTGATTTCCGTAAGCAGATGCGCGCTCATGGGTTCCCCGCTAAGGCTTGCAGCGTCGGCGCGTGGACGATTTCGCCGTCTTTGACGAGCGTCGTCCCGCGCACGATTTCGTCGTCCATGTCGAGCGTCAGCGCGCCGTCATGGATCAGATAATCGAGCAGTGTTTGCATGTTCCGTGAATAGAGTTGGCTCGCGTGTGTCGCGAGCGTCGAGGCGAGATTGACCGGGCCGAGGATCGTCACGCCGTTCGGGCTCACCACGGTCTCCCCGGCCTTCGTGAGCTCGCAGTTCCCGCCGGTTTCCGCGGCGATGTCGACGATGACGCTGCCCGGTGCCATCGCGGCGACGGCCTCGGCGGTGACGAGGATCGGCGCGCGCCGGCCCGGGATCGCTGCGGTCGTCACGACGACGTCCGAGGCGCCGATGGCTTTGACCATCCCGGCTTTTTGCTTCGCTTGCGCCTCGGCCGAGAGCTCTTTTGCGTAGCCGCCGCTGCCTTCGGCCGATTCGCCGACATCGATCTCCAAGAACTTTGCGCCCAGCGACTGGACTTGTTCTTTCACTGCGGCGCGCACATCGTAGCCCGTCACCGCCGCGCCGAGCCGGCGTGCGGTTGCGATCGCTTGCAGACCGGCGACGCCGGCGCCGATGATCAGCACCTGCGCGGGTTTGATCGTCCCGGCTGCGGTCGTGAGCATCGGAAAGTATTTCGCGAGCGTATCCGCGGCGATCAGCACGGCTTTGTAGCCGGCGATGTTCGCTTGCGAGGAGAGTGCGTCCATCGATTGCGCTTTGGTCGTGCGCGGGATCGCATCCATGCTGAGCGCGGTGAGCTTGCGCTCCGCATACCGTTCGACCGAACGCGGATCGCCGAGCGGCGCAAGAAAGCCGACGACCGTCGTTCCGGGCGCAAGCGCATCGAGCTCGGCATCGGTCGGCCGCGCCACGCGTGCAACGACCGTTGCGCCGTCATAGAGCCCGGCCCCGTCCGCGAGTGTCGCACCGGCCGCTTCGTATGCGGCATCCGGATACGCGGCCGCTTCGCCCGCGCCGCGCTCGACGGTGACGCTGATCCCTGCTTTCGTATACTTCGCGACGGTCTCGGGAACCAGCGCAACGCGCCGTTCACTAGCCGTTCGTTCTTTCACGACGACGATCTTCATGGGCGTTAAAGTCGCAAGCGAACCCGCTATCCCCTGCGCCCTCAGCGCTCGGCCGCGACGAACGCCGCCGCGGCGAGCAGCGCAACCGCGCCGCCCGCGTGGATCGCGACGCTCGGCGTTCCGGCGGCGTTGATGCCGTCCGTCAGCGCCGCGATCGTCGAGATCGCCAGCGTCGCGGCAACCGCACCGCGTTCGCCGCGTGCGGAGAACCGCAAGATCAGCAGGCCCAGCACGAGGTCGCGAGCGGCGGTCGCGCGCACGTAGGCATGCGCCTCGGGCGTCGTGGCGGGGATCCCGTAATTTTTTGCGAGGACCTCGGGCGCGAGCAGTCCGCCGACGCCGACCGCGCAGAGTGCAGCGCCCCCGGCGCGGGCGAGAAACGATCCAATCATGCGACCATAGACGCCGCGCGGCCCCAAATGGCTGCCGCCGCAGGCGGGGTTGCCGGAATCGCGGTAGAGGATGAGCCCATGAACGATCCCGTCTGCGCTTCACTCGACGAGGTGCGCGCCAACATCGACCGCCTCGACCGTGCCCTCGTCCCGCTCTTGCTCGAACGCGGCGGCTACGTTCGCGCGGCCGCGGCCTTCAAGACCGACGCCGCCCATGTCGCCGCCCCCGATCGGGTCGAGCGCGTCGTCGCGCACGTCCGTGCGTTTGCGACGGAGGCGGGCGGCAACCCCGACTTCATCGAGATTCTCTACCGAGGCATGATCGCGACCTACATCGCGGACGAACTGTGCTTCTGGCAGACGCAGCGCGGTTAGAAGCGGGCGACGAGCTCCGCTTCGTTGATCGGTGTCTTGTAGAGCAGGATGCCCGCATCGATGAACACGCGCTGCATGTCGAGGACCGTTCCCTGATCGATCCGCAGATCGGGTTTGAAATCGTAGCGGTCCGCATGTTGGAGCACATCGAGCGGCTGCTTCGTGTATTTCGCGTACGCGGCGAGGTTCGCGGGCGCGTAATAGCCGGCGCCCGCGATGTCGGCGGCGGCCTTGCGCAGCGCGGTCATGATCGCGCGCGCTTGGTCCGGCGCGTGCAAGAGCGTCGGCCCGAAGAAGATCCCGGAGGCGGAGATTCCGGGCTGGACGCCGCCGATGATGCGCGCTAGGTTCTTCTGTTCGAACACGTCGGTGAACGGCGCCGAGGTGAACACGGCGTCGATTGCTTTGCGTTCGAGCGCGACTTCCTGATCCGGGTTCGCGATGTTCACGCCGTCGATGTCGCCGAGCGTCATCCCGTACCCGCGCAGGATGCGCGCGACATAGTACGCCGAGGCGGCGCCGGCGCCGCCGATCCAGCCGACTTTCTTCCCGCGTAAACCGCCCGCATCGTGCAGGCCGCGCGCGTAGAGATCGTCGCGCGCCATCAGCGCGGTCGGATGGCCGGTGCGTGGCTGGTAGCCGGTCGATGCGACGAGCCGAATCTCGAATCCGCGGCTTACCGCGTTGAAGAATGCCGCCGACATCGCCGCGGCGACCAAATCGATCTGGCCTTGCGCGGCGAGCGCCATCGAGTCTTGTCCGGCAACGATCGGGAGTAGGTTCGGCGTGAAGCCCGCATCGTGAAAATAGCCGCGTTCGGCGGCGACGAACACCGGCGCGAAGAGCGTCGTCGGCACGTAGCCGATCGTCAGCGTTTTCCCGGCACTCTGCGCGCGGACCAGGGCGGGCACACCCAGCACGGTGGCGGCAGCCGTCGTCGCGAGGAAGCGGGCTCGGGTGTTCATCGCTCGGGGTACTCCTGGAGAGGTAATTCGAGAATTGCGCCTTGCCGGCGCAGCTCCGCGCGAACCGTTTCCGGTTCCGCGGGCGTGTTTGCGGCGACATACGCGGCCGCGACACCGGCTGCCTGGCCGGTCGCGAACGCCGTGCCCATCACGCGCAGCGACGAGAACGCAAACGCATCGGCGTCGAGCGTTCGTCCGGCGGCAAAGAGATTGGTGCGATCGACACTCTGCAGGGAGCGGAGCGGGATGCCGTACGCGCGGTCGTTCGCGATCCGTTTCCAGATGCTGCGCGTCCCCGGTCCGCCATGGTATTCGACCGGCCAGCCGCCGAGCGCGACGGTGTCATCGAAGACGCGCGCCGAAAGCACATCGTCGGAGGTGAGTGCGTACGACGCGACGATGTGGCGGGACTCGCGTGTTCCGATCATCGGTCCGCTGGCGGCGATATACGCGCGTTCGTGTCCCGGCAGCCCGCGGATCGCCGCGAGATACGACCACGCTTGCTCGCGGGCATGACGTTCGGCACCGCTGAGCGCGTATGCGTCGCGGGCATCGTAGGCTTCGTCGGCAAGAAAAGCGAGGACGTCGCCGGAGCCCGGCATGCGAACGATCAGACCGTGCTCTTTCGTCAGGGGCGAGAGGCCGCGCGCCTTGCCGGCGACGATTGCGCCCTCCCACGTACCGCGCGAAATATCGGCCCCGGGGTCGATCCCACCGAAGCGGATCGCGAGCGTCCCATTCTGATACGCTCCGTCGGCGCCGCCGAAACGCGTTGCGGCGCCGCTAAAATAGGCGAGGTCGGCTTCGCCCGATCCGTCGACGAATGCCTCGGCGGCCAGCGTGAACTCGCCGCGGTGATCGAGCACGCGAACCTCGCGCACGCGGTTGCCGTCCACCGCCGCTCCGGCGATACGCGCGTGCAGGATCACCTCGACGCCCGCCCGTGCCAGGATGCGGTCGAGTGCGATTTTCACCGCTTCCGGCTCGATCAGCGCGACGACGACGCCCGAGACGCTCATGCGCGTCGGGCGCACGTCGACGCCGAGCGTCTCGAGCTCATCGAGGACGCGACGGCCGGCCCCACCGACGCAGTCGAGCGGCGGATCCGCTTGCGTCCAGAAGCCGCAGTAGGTGAGCACGCTCGAAAGCGTCGCCGCACCGCCGAGAAACGGCGCACGCTCGAGCAGCGTCACCCGCGCGCCCGCCGCGGCGGCACCGAGCGCCGCACCGACGCCGGCCGCTCCGCCGCCGGCGACGATGACATCGGACATCGCTATGCCGGGAGTGATTGCTTGGACATCGCGGCGGTCGCCGCGGCGGCGTCAAGCCCCGCGCACGAACCGGCCGAATCGTTGGCCGAGGTCTCCCCGACGACATCGAACAGATACTGCGTTTGCGCGAACCGCTTCGCGCCGACGACGGTGCCCGCGTACACGTTCTGAACGGCCTGGTGATCGCAGCCGCGCCAGAGCGCCGGATCGGACTTCGCGGCATCGAACCGGTGGTCGCGAAAGGCCGCGACGAGTTTGCCGGCGTTCGTCGTGCCGGTCGCCTCGATCCGGTCGATGAGCTGCTTCGTGGTGAGGTAGCTCATGTAGTGCCGGTAGGAAATCGGGCCGTGGATGCTCTTCTCGAGTCGGGCGGCGAGCGCGCGCGCACTCGGTGAAACCGTCGGCGTCCAAATCACGGCGAAGACCGAGCCGGCGAGCTGGTCGAGCGGCAGCGTCTTATAATAGAAGTCTTCGAGCGTCATGCCGGCGAGCTTCATCTTTTTCTGCAGGCCGAAGTCGACGAATTGTTTCGCGGCGAGCGCGACGTCGAGGCCGCCTTGGCAGAGCACGACTTGATCCGTATCCGTATTTCGAATCTTCGTGAAGATCGATGAGAAATCGGAGGTGCCGACATGCGTGAAATCGGCGCCGACTTCCGTACCGCCCGCCCGTTTGAGTAGCGCCGAGAGCCGCGCGTACGAATCGCGGCCGAAGGCGTAGTCCTCGACGATGAACGACCACTTCTTGCCGCTTGCAAGGATGCGCTGGCCGAGCACGCGCGCGAACATCGCGGCATTCGGCGAGAAGCGAAACGTGTTGAGCGAAGCGTGGTCGCTCGTGATCGACCCGTCTTGCGGTCCGATCAAAACGGTGAAGACATTCGCCGCGAGCGTGAGCGGCATGATCGCAAGCGCGACGGCCGACGATGTGCCGAAGAGCATCACGTCGACTTTCTCTTGTTCGATCAGCCGGCGCGCCTCGGTCGCCCCGACGGCCGGTTTGCTCGCATCGTCGCCGTAGACGAATTCGTATTTCGTGCGCCCGCGCGCGTTGGCTTCGGCGAGCGCGATGTTCGCGCCGATCTTGTGATAGCCCGCGATGTCGGAGAGCACGCCGGAAAACGAATCGAGGAACCCGATCTTGACCGTCGCTGGTAGCGTTGCCGCGCGCAGCGGCATCGGCACGGCGGCGGCCGCCGCGAGCGCGCCGCTGCCGGCGACGAATGCGTTCCGTTTCACGGTTAGGGCGCGACGCTCGCGAGCGAGGTGATCTTCACCGGGCTGCGCAGGATACCGATCTTCTCGATCTCGACTTCCATCACGTCGCCGTCCTTGAGGAATTCGGGCGGGGTGCGCGCGAAGCCGACGCCCTCGGGCGTTCCGGTCGCGATGATGTCGCCCGCCTCGAGGGTCATCCCGCGCGAGAGCTGCGCGATGATCGTGCGGCAGTTGAAGATCATCGCCGCGGTCGTGGCGCTTTGCTTGGCCTCGCCGTTGACGCGCAACTCGATGTGTAAGTTCTGCGGGTCGCCGACGTCGGCCGCATCGACGATCCAGGGGCCGATCGGGCAGGTGTCGTCGATCGATTTGCCCTTGAACCACTGCACGTGCAGCCGTTGCAGATCGCGCGCGCTCACGTCGTTGAGGGCGGTGTAACCGAACACGACGTCGAGGGCGTCGGCCTCCGAGACATCCTTGCACGTCCGCCCGATCACGATCGCGAGTTCCGCTTCCCAGTCGTACGAGGGCGAGACGTCGGCCGAGAGCTCGAGCGGCTGATCCGGACCCGTGATCGAGGTCGGGGCTTTGGTGAAGAACGTCGGAACCGGCGGCAGCTCGAGCTTGTTGCCGAGCGCTCGCGCGCCTTCTTCGGCGTGCGCGAGGTAGTTGCGCCCGACGCAGAAGACGTTTTTCTTCGGGTGCAGCGGCGTCAGTAGCGTCACCGAAGCCGCCGGGATCCCGGCGCCCAGTTTCGCGATTTCGGCCGCGCGCGCCGCCGGATCGAGCGCGATGAAGGCGTCGAGCGAGAGGCCGTCCGCGAACGGGCGGATCGTTTCGCCGTCGATCACGCCGGCGCTGGTGGCCGAGCCGGGTCCGGAATACGTCACGTAGCGCACGGGGAATCCTCCGGGGGTCGAATGGGGTTATGAATTGCGGAACGCGTCATGCGATGCGGAAAAGCGTTTTCCTGCGCGAGCCGGGTCCCGCCGCCGGTCGCCCTTGTCCGCTTCGCGTTTCCGGCGTATCGTCTTTGTCAGCCGTCCAGGAGGCCCCAATGATCGCGACCGATACCCTCGACCACCTCTTCGAAGAAGCCAAAGACCAAGCGGCGATCCCGCTTTGGACGATGATGGACCGGATGGTGACGCCGTACCCGCATCCGCGGGCGGTTCCGCACCTGTGGTCCTACGCGAAGATGCGCCCGCTGCTCTTTCGCGCCGGCGAGCTGGTGACGGCGGCCGAGGCGGAGCGGCGTGTGTTCCAGCTGATCAACCCGGCGCTCGCAGCTCCGCACACGACCGACACGATCTACGCCGGCCTGCAGTTGATCAAGCCCGGCGAGGTCGCGCGCGCGCACCGGCACATCGCCTTCGCCCTGCGCTTCATCATCGAAGGCGACGCCGCGTTCACCGCGGTCGGCGGCGAGAAGGTCACGATGGACCGCGGCGACTTGATTCTGACGCCGTCCTGGAATTTCCACGATCACGGCCACGAAGGGTCGACGCCGATGGTCTGGCTCGACGGCCTGGACCTGCCGTTCTACCACAACGTCCCGGTGAATTTCGCCCAGCCCTACATCACGGAGCAGTACCCGTCGCAACCGGCGAGCGGGCCCTCCATCCTGAAGTATCCGTGGGCCGACATGCAGCGCACGCTCGACGCCGAGGCCGGCAGTTTCGCGCGCGCCGACTACCATCACCGCGAACACGGCGGCTCGATCGGGCGCATCATGGGCGCCGCGGCGGAACGGATCGACGCCGGCACGGCCGCGCCCCCGCGGCGCGAGACCGCGAGCTCGATCTATCACGTCTATAGCGGCAGCGGCACCTCGACGATCGGTGATACGACGTTCACCTGGAACCAGGGCGATACGTTCTGCATCCCTGCCTGGGCGCCGTACGTCCACGCAGCGACGGAGCAAGCCTATCTCTTCCGCATGGACGACAAACCGCTCTTAGAAGCGATCGGCGCGTATTGGGACGCCGACCCGCGCGGATGAACGCAACGCTTCCGTTCCCCGACTGTGACTTGCGCGAGCACCCGCCGCGCGCCGCGCGCGAGATGCTCGGCGGGCTCTATTTTCTGCCGCGCACGATCGACAAGATGCGTGCGAAGATTCAGGGCACGCTCGGCGCGTACAAGATCGGCCCCGGCATCTCGATGTATCTCTTCGAGTGGCTCGGCTTCACCGAAGCCGAGTTCGAGGAACTGGTGCGCAGCGGCGCGAGCGACGACGAGATCGTCGCCTGGGTACACGCGCACAGTGACCCCACGAAGTACGATTGGATCAACGATCAGCTCGTGAACCGCGGCATTCGCGACGAGGAACATCGCGCCACGATGCTTCCCAACTACCCGATCCTCGCCGAACGCCCCGACCTCCGCAACTGGTTCGAGATCTTCGACCTCGACGACGCCTGGCTGTTCGACCCCGCGAGAAAATAGCACAAGAATTCACGACACGAACACGTGTCATCCTGAGCCTGTCGCGCAAGAAAATAGCGCAAAAACACGACAAGAACACATGTCATCCTGAGCCTGTCGCGCAAGAAAATAGCGCAAAAACACGACAAGAACACATGTCATCCTGAGCCTGTCGAAGGATGGGCGCGCCACTCAGCGTTCTCTCATGCCCATCCTTCGACAAGCTCAGGATGACACGGTGGCGGCTCAGGATGACACGGTGGCGGCTCAGGATGACACGGTGGCGGCTCAGGATGACATGGTGGCGGCTCAGGATTGTGCGTCTGCGGTTCGGGCCTGCAATCGCATTCGGGGCGAGTCTTAGTCGTCGATGATTTCCGGGCCCGATGCGGTGGGGCGGCGGGTGAGGTGCCAGAAATCGCAGTAGCGGCAGTGGTAGGTGAAGAGGGCGCCGCTCATGCCGTTCATGGTGGCGATGGCGCGGGCTTGCGCGTCGCTTTCGTACGGTTGCTTCGAGGCGCACGAGCGCTCGACGTCGCGGTCGATCGCGGCGTCGGACGGCGCGCGGTTGCGCAGGTAGAAGTCCATGAGCGATTCACTGGGTCCGCGCTTGGCGGGCCGACGCGATCGCCCCATCTTCGTTTCCTCGAAGCGGGCCGTTAGTGCGGCTTCGGTGAGGGGCCGAAGACTTCGTTGAGCGTGGGCAGGTCGTTGTTGTTGAACGCCGGTCCTGCCGTCGGCGCCGGCAGAATGGGCGCCGGATCTTTGTGCGCGTGTTTGAGCATGTCGGCGACCGCGCCGATGGCGTTCGGATTGACGCCGCCGGTCGAAACGAGCGCGATCGTGCGCCGGATGCGCTCGGTCTTCGGATCGTAGTCGTAATTGACGCGATACTTGCCGAGCACGACGTGGCCGTCGGTCGTGCGGATGAACATCTGCAACGCGTTGCCGTAGGTGTGCTCGTCGAACGGTGTGTTCCCGGAGCGGTGCCCGGAGAGGACGCGCGTGACTTGACCCTTCTTGTTGATCGCGACGACGAAATCGTCGTGCAGCGGCTTCGTCGGTAAGAGCGACCGCGGCTGAATTTTCGTCACGTCGATCCGGTACGGCGTGCGTCCGGGCGCGGGCGTTTGGGCTGCGGCGGGGAGCGCCATGGCGAGTGCGGCTGCGGCCATCACGATGGCCGGCAACCCGAGCGTGCGGCGCATCAGTTGCGCGAGAGCGCGGCGAACGCGGCGCCGCACGCGGCGCAGGCGACGATCACTTGAAAGGTTTCCGTTCGGTAACGGTCGTCGCGCGAGTCATCGGTTCGTTCATCGTTACCACATGAACGGCATGATGCCGACGTCGAGTTCCCGGAACGTTCTTCGTCCACAAAAACGCACTTTTCTTCAAGGCCACGGGACGCCTGCCGCGGCGCGCCGAAGCAGCTTGCATGCTTCTGAAACGGCTGGTTGCGGCATTCGCGCTCGTCTGTGCGTTGTGCGCGTGCCAGGAACCAAAGTCGGCGACCGACCTCGTCACCGGCGGCGGCGGCGTCAACGTCGTCGACGCGCGTTATGTCTCGGTATCCGATTCTGGGGGATCGCTGGGAGCGGGCAGCGCCACGTACATCATCGCGAAGATCGACTTCACGAACACGACGAATCAAACGCTCTACCCGCAAGCCGCAAAATTCTACCTGGTCGATCACGACGGGAATCGGTGGGCGGGTCTCGATAGCGGTTCGTCGGTGTTCGCCGGCGTCTCGAATTCGCTCGCACCGCTCGCAGCGGGCGACAAACGCACCTACGTCGTCGGCTTCCGCGTGCTTGCGACGACGGCCGGTTCCATCGCCTACGATTACTGAGGCGGGACGGCGTATGCGCGTCCGGGCGTTCGCGTTCGCGTTCGCGGTCGTGCTCGCGCTGACGAGTGCATGGGTCGCGCCGGTCCGTGCCGCTCGGCCGCTCCTTGACTCGGGCAAATGGGATCAGTATTTCGCGCTCTTTGCGCGCGATACGCAAGTTCCGTGGCAGCCGATCACCGTGCGGCTCGATACCTACAGCGGTGCCACCGTGGACTTTGCGGCGTATGCGGTCGATCCGGCCGAAGTGATCGTCGCGGGTGTGGGCGCGAAGCCGCGCGCCCTCGACACGAGCCGTCGCAGCGCGGTCGCGCGCTGGCGTTTCACGCCGCCGCCGGGCTTGCAATTCGAAGCGAACGACGTGCCCGTTCCCCTGCAGAACCGCGAGGGCTTTTTCGTCATCGAAGCGCGGCGCGGCGACGCGGTGCAGCAAGTATGGATGAATCTCTCGCGCATCGGACTTGTGACGAAAGAATCGCCGGGCGGCATCGCGCTCTACGCAAGCGACCTCGGCACCGGCCGGGCGCTGGCGGGGATGCGCATCACCTATCTCGTGCGGAGCGCGTTCGTCTACGGAAAGACCGATGCCGCCGGGGTGGCGCGCGTGGCGGCCGGGAACGGGCCGCGGCCGCGCTTCGCGCTCGCGGAATGGGGCAACAGTAAGGCTTTTGTGTCGTTCGTCCCGGAGTCGCCGTTGCCGCCGTCCGTCGTCGGCGTGCGCGTCGATCGTGCCGCGGTGCGTGCCGGTGAGGTCGTGCGCGTGATCGGCTTCGCGCGCAAACGCGTCGGGAACATCATGCGCGCGGCGACGGGCGAGGTGCGGCTCGCGCTCGTCGCGGGCGGCAAGACGCTGGCCGCGGCGCAGCCGAAGCTCGATGAAGCCGGTGCCTTCCATGCCGAGCTGCTGGTGCCCGGATCGACGCCGGCCGGCGACGTCGCGGTGCTCGCGACCGCCGCCGGTACCAGCGGCGGCGCGACGCTGCACGTCGATGCGACGGGCGACGCGGTCCTCGCAATCGCGGCGACCTGCGGCGATGCGTGCGCTGCCGATGCCGCGATCCCGCTCACCGTCAGCGCACGACGCGATGGCGCGCCGTTATCGGGGCGCGAGATTCGCGTGCGGGTGGTGCGCACGCCGCACATCATCGCGCCCGGGACGCCGCCGGACGCGCCCGCCTGGGCGACGACCCCGGTACTCGACCAAACGGCGATCACCGATTCGCACGGCGACGTCCATCTCGAGATCCCCGCGCCGACCGACGGTCTTGCCTCGACCGACGGGATCGTCGCATCGAGCGGCGGGTCGACCGCGTCGGCGCGAATCGTGACGCCGACCGCGAAGATCGCGCTCGCCGTCGATCCGGCGAAGCCGGCGATCGATATCGGGGAACCCGCGGTCGTGACGGTCGAAGGCTTCGATGCGCTCACCGGTGCGGCGGCGCCCGGCACGCCCGTGCTGGTGACGATCGCGCACGGCCCCAACGCGCAAACGGCGAACGCGACGCTCGACGCCGACGGCCGGGCCACGGTCACGTTCCGCAACGTCACGCCGGGCGCGAACATCGTCACGGCGGAGGCGACGGCCGACGGAAAGCGCGCGTTCGATGCGAGCGGCATCCTCGTCGCGCCGAGCGCCCTCGGCGGTCCGGTCGTGCAGAACAGCGGCGATGCGAAGATCACCCTCGACCGCGCGCGCTATCGCGTCGGCGATCGCCTTACCGTGACGGCGTCGCTCGATGGCGCGGTCGGCGATGCGTTCTTCACCCTCGAGGGCGCGCGGCCGTTCGCCGAGGTGACGACCGCGGTGCAGAACGGCACCGCCTCGACGTCGTTCACCGTGCCGGATTTCGCCGGCGATATCGCCGTCGGCGTCGCCTTCGTGCGCGACGGCGCCGTCGTTACCGAAACGCACACGCTCGTCATCGACGGTCCGGGTCACCGGCGCGCGACCGCCTTGCGTGCCGACAAACCCGTCTATGCGCCGGGAGCGCTCGCGACGATCGCCGTCGATGACGGTGATTTGCGCGACGGTGCGACCGTTGCGATCCGGCTCACCGATGGTCAGCCGGCGCGCGGCGCGGTCTTCGCGGATGCGCCGGGGGTGCTTGCGCTGAGCGCAACGACCTCGCAGGATCCGGCCTCGACGGACCCCGCCTGGCACGCCTGGGTGGCTCCCGCCCGCTCGACGGCAGGTGACGTCTTCGGTTTCGACCGGCCGCGCGCGCAGCCGGCCGCCGATGCGATTCTGAGCGCCGCATCGCCGCAGGCGCTGGTCTGGCGCGTCGAGCGCCTCACCGGCCCGAGCTTCACCGTGCAACTGCCGGCGCGGCCCGGGACGTTCGTGCTCTCGGTGCTCAAGATCAGCGATGACGGCGACGTCGGTGCGGCGTCCGTGCCGCTCACCGTGCGATGACCGCGGTCCAGGGTGAACTGCTCGCGCCGGAGGGCGCGCGCTTGATGTTGCTCGATAGCTACGGCCTGGTGTATCGGGCGTTCTTCGCGCTCCCCGCGCTCACGACGGCGACCGGCGTCCCGATCGGCGCCGCCTACGGCTTCACGATGATGCTCGTCAAACTGATCGCCGAAGAGAAGCCGACGCACATCATCGCGGCGTTCGACAAGGGCTTGCCCAAGGCGCGTCTCGCGCTCTTCCCGCAGTACAAAGCGCAGCGCGACGAAACGCCCGACGATCTGCGCTCCCAGTTCGCGCTCGTGCGCAAGATTCTCGCCGTCTACGGCATCCCGATCAAAGAGATCGAAGGCGAAGAAGCCGACGACGTGATCGCGACGCTTGCCCGGATCGCGACCGAACACGGCGGCCGCAGCGAGGTCGTCACCGGCGACCTCGATCTCTTACAGATCGTCGACGATCGCACGACCGTGCTCACGACGCGACGCGGCATCACGGAGCTGGGCCGCTACGATGTCGCCGCCGTGCATGAACGGTACGAGCTCGCGCCGCTCCAGCTGCCCGATTATCGCGGCCTCAAAGGCGATCCGTCGGACAATCTGCCCGGCATCCCCGGCGTCGGGGAAAAAACCGCAATCAAACTGATCAAAGCCGCCGGCACACTCGACGCGCTGCTCGCGAATCCGGCGCTTGCCGGGACGCCGAAACTGGAGAACCTCGTGCGCGAGTACGGCGAGCAGGCCCGCGTCTGTCGCGACGTCTCGATCATCGCGCGCGACCTCGATCTGACGCTGGATTGGGAAGCCGCCCGCTACACGCCGCCGGCGAGCGACGCGCTCTACGTGCTCTACCGCGATCTCGAGTTCAAGTCGCTGCTGAACAAGCTCGAACCGCCGAAGAACGTCGCGCCGCTACCCAGCGAAGAGGCGCTGCGTGGCGACTATCGCTCGTTCGTCGCGTCGACCGATCCGCCCGACTTCGTGCGCCTTGCGGCACTGCTCGGCGCCGCTGCTGCGTCCGCGCGGGTGGCGATCGCGCTGCGCGGCGAGGCGCTCGGTGTCGCGACGGCGGACGGTGCCGCTTTTTCGTTTGCGCGCGCGGCACTCGATCAGCCGGCGATCGCAGCCGGTTTTTCCGCCGTGTGGGAGCGCGTCCCGCAGCTCGTCGTCTACGACGGCAAGCACGTGATGAGCGAGCTGCAGCTGCCGATCCGCGTGCTCGGCGACGATCCGATGGTCGCGGCGCACCTGCTCGAACCCGGCCGCACGTTCGCCGATGCCGCCGATGCGACGCGCGCGTTTCTCGATCGCGCGCTCGGCGACGATCCGGCCGCGACGGCGGACGCGGCGGGGTTGCTCGCGCGCGTGGCGCGCGCCGAACTCGAAGCGCGCGGTCAACTCGCGCTCTACACCGACGTCGAGTTGCCCCTGGTGAGCGTGCTCGCGAGGCTCGAGCGTGCCGGGATCGCGCTCGATCCGGCTGCGCTCAGCGAGCTCTCGGCCCGCGTCGACGCGGACGTTACGCGCTTGCAAGACGAGATCTACGCGATCGCCGGCGAGCCGTTCAACATCGGTTCCCCGCAGCAGCTCGGCCGCGTGCTCTTCGATAAGCTCGGACTCCCCGCCGGACGCCAGAACAAGACCGGCTACGCGACCGGGATCGACGTGCTGGCGAGCCTCGCGCGCAGCTTTCCGATCGCGGCGAAAGTACTCGAGTACCGCGAAGTCTCGAAGCTCAAGAACACGTACATCGACGTGCTACCTGGGCTCATCGATGCGCGCGATCACCGCCTGCACACGGTGTTCAATCAGACCGCAACCGCGACCGGGCGGCTCTCGTCCACCAACCCGAACCTGCAAAACATCCCGGTGCGCAGCGACCTCGGCCGGCAAATCCGCAAAGCGTTCGTCGCTCCCGGCGACCGCGTGCTCTTGGCGGCCGATTATTCGCAAATCGAATTACGCCTGATGGCGCATCTCTCGGGCGACGAAGCGATGCGCGCCGCTTTTCACGAGGGGCAGGACATCCACGATTTCACCGCCCGCCGCATTTTCGATATCGGCCCGTTTGCCGATGTGACAGCGAACCAGCGCCGGATGGCGAAGTCGGTGAACTTCGGCCTGCTCTACGGGATGTCGGATTTCGGTCTGGCGCAGCGGCTGGAGATCGAGCGCGGGGAAGCGCGCGCGATCACCCAGGCGTACTTCGATCGCTTCCCCGGCGTGCGCGCCTACATCGAGCGCTGTCTCGAAGAGGGGCGCGAGCGCGGCTATGTCGAGACGCTGCTCGGTCGACGGCGCTACATGCCGGATCTGCGGGCGCGCAACTACGGTCTGCGCGCGGCCGCGGAACGCGAGGCGACCAACGCACCGTTACAAGGCAGCGCGGCCGACCTGATGAAGCTCGCGATGGTGCGCCTCGATCGCGCGCTTGCCTCGGCCGGATTCGATGCACCGATGCTCTTACAAATTCACGACGAATTGATCTTCGAGGTCGCGCCGGGCGATCTCGATGCGGTGGGACGAATCGTCAAAGACCACATGGAGCACGCAATGGAACTCGCGGTCCCGATCGAGGCAACGCTCAAGAGCGGCAAGACGTGGTACGACGTCGTGGAGTTGGAACTCGATGACGAAACCTAGCCCGCTCGCCGCGCTCCTGCTCCTGGCCGCCATGCAGCTGTCGCTCGCGGCGCCCGCGTCCGCGCGCGTGATCTCGACGCCGCCGCCGACGAGCAGCGACGAGTGTCCGGATGTTGCGGTCGACACGAACAAGTTCTTGAGCGGCTCGACGATTGCCGTGCGCGCGCCGCGCGGCCCGCTGGCGCTCGTCGTCGTCGACACCGACGCCGCCAAGGAACGCGGCCTGATGTGCGTCGTGCGCATCCCGCACGGACGCGGGATGCTCTTCGTTTTCGCACCGCCCGATACCGAGCAAGGGTTTTGGATGAAGAACACGCTCGTGCCGCTCGACATGGTGTTCGTGCGCGGCGACGGCGTCGTCTCGAACGTTGCCGTCAACGTTCCGGCAACGCCGCGCGGCA
>Ga0209208_10006153_pt1 | contig 16555 bp, 14 predicted proteins | sample S1TSphfallax_3_FD_187694 | JGI IMG/M metagenome (GOLD analysis project Ga0209208, IMG submission 187694) | Host-associated microbial communities from peat moss isolated from Minnesota, USA - S1T2_Fd - Sphagnum fallax MG (SPAdes) (version 2) | ecosystem: Host-associated > Plants > Peat moss >...
ATTTGAGCTGCCGGAGGAAACCGAACAGGCGCCGAGGTTTATCGCGTAGTCAAGCGGTTGCTTTTTTAACGGATTTTGGCGGCCCGGTTTCGCCGCCGCGTCATCCGGCCGCTAAGCGCCACAAAAACTTTTGTTTCATGCTTGGCTATAACGGTCCCACCGGCAACGCCCCAAAGGAATCAAAAGTTTTTTTGCTTCTTTTTTTTCAAAAAAAGAAATGCTTCCTTAACCTTACCTTTTCTCAAGGAGTCCTCCGCATGCGCCTATGGATCAAATCCCCCTTGGCCGGCATGCCGGAGGGTGCGGCGGGCGGTTTGGTGGTGGCGGGGGCGGAGATTGCCGAGCTGGTGCCGGCGGGTGGGGTGCCGCAGGTGGATGCGGTGTTTGATGCCGGGCAGCATGTGATTTTGCCGGGTCTGATCAACACGCATCATCATTTCTACCAGAGTTTGACGCGCGCCTACCGGCCGGCGGTGGATAAGAAATTGTTCGACTGGCTGGTGGCGTTGTACCCGGTTTGGGCACGGATGCGGGCGGCGGAGCTGCGGATTGCCTGCCGGCTGGCGCTGGCGGAGCTGCTGCTCTCCGGCTGCACCACGGCGGCGGACCACCATTATTTGTTCCCCGCGGGGCTGCCGGAGGCGATCGACATCCAGATGGAGGAGGCGGCGGCGCTGGGCATCCGGGTGGTGCTGACAAGGGGCTCGATGGATTTGTCCAGCGATGATGGCGGGTTGCCGCCGCCCAGTGTGACGCAAAAGATCGACGTGATTTTGGCCGATGGCGAGCGGCTGGCAAAGCGCTGGCACCAGCCGGGCCGGGGCGCGATGACGCAGCTGGCTCTGGCGCCGTGCTCGCCATTCTCGGTCACGGGGGATTTGATGCGTGAGACCGCGGCGCAGGCGGAGGCTTTGGATTTGCGGCTGCACACGCATTTGGCCGAGACCGAGGATGAGAACGAATTCTGCCTGGAAAAATTTGGCAAAAGGCCGCTGGATTACCTCGAGGATCTCGGCTGGGTGAGTGAGCGCGTTTGGTACGCGCACGGCATTCATTTCAACCAGGATGAGATGCGCCGCATGGGGCGCGCCGGGTGCTGCGTGGCGCATTGCCCCAGCTCTAACATGATCCTGGGCTCGGGCATCTGCCCGGTGGGTGAGTTGGAGGCGGCGGGGGTTGGGGTTGGGCTGGGGGTGGACGGCTCAGCCTCCAACGATGCTTCCAACATGGTGCAGGAGCTGCGCCAGGCGATGTTTTTGGCGCGCGCCGGGCGCGGGGTGGAGGCGGCGAAATCCGCCGATGCGATACGCTGGGCGACCGCGGGCTCGGCGCGCTGCCTGGGGCGGGATGATATCGGCGCGATTGCGCCGGGGATGCAGGCGGATCTGGCGCTGTTCAAGCTCGATGAGTTGCGCTTCTCAGGCGCGGATGACGCGCTGGCCGCGCTGGTGACCTGCGGCGCGCACCGTGCCGACCGGGTGATGGTGGCGGGAGCGTGGCGTGTGCTGGACGGCGCGATCCCGGGGCTGGATGTGGCGGCACTGATGGCGGCGCATAACGCGGCGGCGCGGCGGTTGCGGGGGGAGAGTTAGTTTAGTAAGCGGTCGCTTTTTTAAAAAAAGCTCCGCAAAAAATTTTTGATTCCGCTGGGGCGGCGGTGGTGGGACCGCTACAGCCTAGAGGAATTAAAAGTTTTTTGGTTTTTGCGTTGCGATGACTGAGCAGCTCGCGCGCGCAAGTCTGACTCGGGCGGAGGCGCAGAGGGTTCAAAAAAAGAAGCGCTTGGCTGACTGAGTTTTTTATTCCCAAGCCCTTTATTTTTCTCTAATCATATATTTTTGGCCGTCCATCTGGTGCCGATTGACGGAGAGAGGGGCAATCACATGTCGCAACTGGCGAGCAAGCCGGCCATTCCGGTAGAGCTACCCCAGCCGCGCCGGCGGGCGCGGGCGCGGCGTGCCGCGGTACCGGCGCCGCGGCTCTATATTTATTTTGATGCGATCATCCGCCATGGCTCGATCCGCAGTGCGGCGGAGGCGCTGCGGATCGCCTCATCCGCGCTCAACCGGCGGGTGTTGGATTTGGAGCGCGAACTAGGGACGGTGTTGTTCGACCGGTTGCCGGGCGGTGTGCGGCTGACCAATGCGGGCGAGATTTTTGCCGCCCATGTGCGCCGCACCCTGAATGATCTGCAACAGGTTGGCGACCAGATTGAGGATATTCAGGGCTTCAACTCAGCACATATCGCGATTGGCTCGGCGGAGTCGGCGGCCATCAACGTGTTGCCTGAGCTGCTGGTGCAGTTTCAGGTCGCGCATCCGGGCGCGCGTTTTACGCTCGGCGTGGGCGGGCCATTAGAGATTTTGCGCGATCTGCTGGAGGACCGTGTTGATCTGATCCTCACGCATGAGGAGCCGAAGCATCCGGATGTGGCGGTGCTGGCGGTGGCGGCGATGCCGTTTTGCGCGCTGATGCAGCCTGGCCACAAGCTAGCGGGGCGGACGGAACTGACGATTGCCGAGTGCCGGGACTATCCGATTGTTCTGGCACAGGAGAACCTGGCAGCGCGGGCGCTGGTGGAGTCCACGCTGAGTGCGGATGCGATTAAAATGCAGCCGGTGCTTGTCACAAATATGTTCGAAGTGATGAAAAAATATGTTCGGCTTACAAACGCGATTTCGTTTCAATTTCATCTCGCACCCTTTGGCGGCGTGACGCTGGACGGGCTGGTGGCGGTGAAACTGGCGGACCCGCAATTGGCAGAAACAAGATTGATTTTGGCGGTACGGCGCGGGCGCAAACTGCCGGCCGCGGCCGGCGCTGTTTGCGGATGGATCGAGGCGCTGCTGCAGGATACTGCGCTCTAATTTCGGCATCGGGGCGCACTGTTTTTTGTGCTTCTCAAGCAGCTTTCCATTTCATTAACGTGACATTGCTGGACGATCCGGCGCGCATCGCCAGGCGGTGACGCGAAGCTGATGGATTGTCTCTGAACCTGCCGGTGAGAAGGTTGAAGGAGCTTGTCATGATGAATCCCTTAAAAATATCGCTTGTTGCGGCTGCAGCTTTTGTGATTCTAGGGTCTGCGCGCGCGCAGGCGGGTGTCGGTTCCAGCATCGAGTATCAGAATTTTTACCTGAGCTACCGCTATGTCCCCAATAACACCCAGCCGGGGGATGATGACGGCCATGCGGTGCCGGCCAATGAGATCAACCTCTCCTATGATAATGGCTGGACCTACGGCTCGAATTTCTTCAGCCTGGATTTCGAGCAGTTTTCCAAAGGCGATCCGTCTGTCAGCATTGATAACGAGCCCAATCTCGGCTCATCCGAATTCTATGGCGTGTTCCGCACCACGCTGAGCGGCGATAAGATTTTTGGCGGTAATAAATTTGCGTTCGGGCCGTTCTCCGATGTCGGGCTGCAGCTGGGCGGTGATTACGACGTGCAGAACGATAGTTTTGGCTCCTATAAGCGCCTGCTGGTGGCTGGCCCTGAATTCGACGTGGCTTTACCGAAGGGGTTTTGGAGCATCTCGCCACAGGTCTCGCATGAATGGGATACCAATGGCTTTGCCGAGCCGGGGCCTTCCACCAGCTTCTCGCCCACGGCGGAGCTGGAGACCGCTTGGGCCTATCCGTTCGCGGTCGGGCCGATCCCGATGGTGTTTACCGGCTACGCCAACTTCATCGGGCCGAAGGGCAAGGGATATGCGGGGGATTTCTATCATAAGGCGGAAATTCTGCTGCACCCGAAGGTGCTGGTCGATGTCGGCAGCCTGATCGGCTACACGCCAGGCAAGCTGATGGCGGGGATCGGCTACGAATATTGGTTCAACAAATTCGGCAGCACGAAACCGCCTTTACAGGGCACACAAGAGCATACAGTGTTCTTTGAGGTTGGCTATAATTTCGACTAACGGTGCGGGCTGAACAAGCCCGCCGCATCCAACCCAGGAGTGCGTTCGATGATCGCGAATATTCCAGCGAAGCCCTATGATTTTGCGTTGGAGCCGGCGCGCGCTGCGTTCGTGATCATCGATATGCAGCGGGATTTTTTGGAGCCGGGCGGGTTTGGCGCGGCACTCGGCAATGATGTGTCGCATCTGCGCAGCGCGATCGGGCCGATCAGCGCGCTGCTCGCCGCCTGGCGGGCAGGCGGGCATCTGGTGATCCATACGCGCGAAGGCCACCGGCCGGATTTGAGCGATCTGAACGCCGCCAAATACCGGCGCGGGCGGTTTGCCACACGCATCGGCGATGACGGGCCGATGGGCCGCATTCTGGTGCGTGGTGCCGAGGGGCACGACATCATCGCCGAGCTGGCCCCCGCCGGCGGCGAGCCGGTGATCGACAAGCCCGGCAAGGGCGCGTTTTACGCGACCGATTTGGAGACGATTTTGCGCGGGCGCGGCATCACGCAACTCATTCTCGCCGGTGTGACCACGGAGGTTTGCGTGCACACCACCTTGCGCGAGGCCAATGACCGCGGCTTTGAATGCCTGGTGCTGGAAGACGGCACGGCCTCCTATTTCCCGGAATTTCACCGCGCGGCCCTCGCCATGGCCTGCGCGCAGGACGGCATTTTCGGCTGGGTGGCCCCCAGCAGCGCCATCATCTCCGCCATCTCCAGCAAAACGGGAGTTTCCACATGAGTGCGAGCATCGCCAAGCCGGCTTTTTGGGTGCCGGGGGACTGGAACGGGTTTTTCGGGCTGTTCACCAATGTGCTGCTGAACGTGATCGTGCTCACCGGGCTTTGCCTGGGTGTCGTACATATCCCGGGCTCCATTGTGTTCGGCCGGGTGCTGCCGGCACTCGGCATCGCGCTGCCGCTCGGCAATTTGTTCTATGCCTATCTTGCGTACAAACTCGCTCAAAAATCCGGCCGCACCGATGTTACCGCGATGCCCTACGGGCCGAGCGTGCCGCATATGTTCCTCGTCGTGTTCGTCATCATGCTGCCGACCTATCTTAAAACCCACGACCCGATCGCCGCCTGGGATGCGGGCCTGGCCTGGGCGTTCATCATCGGCGTCATCGTCACACTCGGCGCCTTCATCGGCCCAACGGTGCGCAAATACACGCCGCGCGCGGCCATGCTGGGCGCGCTGGCGGGGATCTCGATCGCGTTCATCTCCATGCGCCCGGCATTCCAGTTCTTTCTCGTTCCATGGCTCGGGTTTTTCTCGTTTGGCGTCATTTTGATCAGTTGGATGTCCCGTGTGCGGCTGCCTTACGGCATCCCGGGCGGGCTGGTCGCGGTCGTCATCGGCACCATCGTGGCGTGGCTCGGCGAGTTCATGGGGTTCGATAACATCGTCGATCCCACGGCTGTCACCGCCGCATTCTCCGCCTTCGGGCTGCATCTGCCGGTCCCCTCCGGGCATTTTCTCACCGGGCTCGCCGGTATCGGCCCGCTGCTGGTCACCGCCATCCCCTTAGGCATCTATAATTTCACTGAAGGGATGAACAATGTGGAGAGCGCGTCCGCCGCCGGGGATAGCTATGACCTGCGCAAAATCCTGCTGGCGGACGGCATCGGCGCGATGATCGGCTCGGTCCTCGGCTCGCCCTTCCCGCCGGCGGTTTATATCGGCCATCCGGGCTGGAAGGCGGTTGGCGGGCGGATCGGCTACTCGCTCGCAACCGGGGTGGTGATCGCGCTGGTCTGTTTCCTCGGCGTTACGGCGCTGCTGCTCGCCATTGTGCCGCTGGTCGCGATCCTGCCGATCCTGCTCTATATCGGCCTCGTCATCGGCGCGCAGGCGTTTGAGGCGACACCGCCCCGCCACGCCCCGGCCGTCATCCTCGCATTGCTGCCCAACATCGCGAATTGGTGCCAAAGCCAGATCGACGGCGCGCTGGGAGCGGCCGGCACCTCGGCGCAGGCGGTGGGGCTCGATAAGCTCGCCGGCAATGGCGTGATCTATCGCGGCATGGAGCTATTCGGCGGCGGCGCCACGCTGGCCGGGCTCATCCTCGGCGCTATCGCCGCCTTCATTATCGACCGGCAGTTTGAAAAAGCCGCGATCTACGCCGGCATCGGCGCCGTGCTCGCCTATTTCGGCTTCATCAACGGCACGCAGCTCGCGGTCGGCAACTCCGCGCCCATCGCGCTCGGCTATCTGGTGCTGGGTGCTACCTGCCTGGTGCTGGGCCGCGGCAGCATGAGGGCTATCGCCAACCAGCCGGTGGCGCCTGTAGATATGGCGCCAACGGAGGGAGTGACCGAATGAACCAGGAGGAAGATTATCTTGCCGCCGCGGCGGTATTGCTCGGGCTGCCGATCCGGCCCGCACATAAGGCAGATGTGCTGGCAGCTTTCATGGTGCTGCGGGAACAGGGGCGGATGGTGACGGCATTTGAGCTGCCGGAGGAAACCGAACAGGCGCCGAGGTTTATCGCGTAGTCAAGCGGTTGCTTTTTTAACGGATTTTGGCGGCCCGGTTTCGTCGCCGCGTCATCCGGCCGCTAAGCGCCACAAAAACTTTTGGTTCATGCTTGGCTATAACGGTCCCACCGGCAACGCCCCAAAGGAATCAAAAGTTTTTTGCTTCTTTTTTTTCAAAAAAAGAAGCGCTTTCTTCTTCTTTTCCGGAACCAGCCATGTCCCTGACCCATCTCGACGCCACCACCCTTGCCGCCAAAATCCGGGGCCGGGAGGTTTCCGCCAGCGATGTGCTGGCCGCCTATATTGCGCGGATTGAGCGCCTCGACCCGCTGCTGAACTGTTTTACGGACCGGACCTTTGCGCGCGCGGCGCGTGAGGCGGCGGCGGTGGACGCGAAGATTGCCGCGGGCGAGGACGCTGGGCCGCTGGCCGGTGTGCCGGTGGCGGTGAAGAATTTGTTCGACGTGCAGGGTTTGGCCACGCGCGCGGGCTCCAAAATTTATCGCGACGCTCCGCCGGCGGTGGAGGATGCGCCGTTGCTGGCCAGGCTGTCCGCCGCCGGGGCGGTGCTGCTGGGCGCGCTGAATATGGACGAGTTTGCGTATGGGTTCGTGACCGAAAACGCGCATGACGGGCCGACCCGCAACCCGCATGACACGGCGCGCGTCGCCGGCGGCTCCTCCGGCGGTTCGGCCGCCGCCGTGGCGGGCGGTCTCGCCGCCATCACGCTCGGCTCGGACACCAATGGCTCGATCCGCCTGCCGGCCGGGCTGTGCGGGATTTTTGGGCTGAAACCAAGCTATGGCCGGCTGACGCGGGCGGGGACGTTCCCGTTTGTTGATAGTTTCGACCATTTGGGACCGTTTGCGCGCAGTGCTGCCGACTTAACACTCGCCTATGATGTGATGCAGGAGGATGACCCGCCGGGTACTGTACCAGCGGTCATCCCCGGGCGGATCGCCACGCTTGGCGGCTGGTTCGCGCGCGCGACGCCCGAGATGCTGGCGGCGGTGGCGGCGGTGGCGGCGGGGCTCGGCGCCACCGCGACGGTGGAGCTGCCGCAGGCCGCGCGGGCGCGCGCCGCGGCGTTCTGCATCACCGCGTTCGAGGGTGGGCAGTTGCACAAACATCATCTGATCACCCGGCCGGAGGATTACGACCCGGCGACCCTGCCACGGCTGATCGCGGGCGCCCTGCAGCCGGCCGAGACGATCTACCAGGCGCAGCGCTTCCGCGCCTGGTTCCGCGCGCAGGCGGCGCGGCTGTTCGAGGATTACGACCTGCTGCTCGCCCCCGCCACGCCCTGCACCGCCCCGCTGATCGGCCAGAAAACCTTTATGCTGGACGGGGTAGAGGTCCCCAACCGCCCCAATCTCGGCGTGTTTACCCAGCCGATCAGCTTCATCGGCCTGCCGGTGGTGTGCGTGCCGGTCACCGGCGGCGGGTTGCTGCCGCGCGGTGTGCAGATCATCGCGGCACCGGGGCGGGAGCGCCTGGCACTCGCCGCCGCGGCGGCGCTCGAGGCGGGCGGGGTGGCGGCAGCGCCCGTGGCGGAGCCCGCATGATCATCAACGACCCCGAGACCCTGGCCGAGGTGAGCACCCTGTTCGCCGCCTATGAAAACGCACTGATGAGCAACGATGTCGCCGCACTGGACGGGTTCTTCTGGCCCTCCTCACGCGCAATCCGCTTTGGCACCGGCGAATCCCTGTTCGGGTTCGAGGCGATCGCCGCCTTCCGCGCCGCCCGCGGCGGCTCCCCCCAGCGGACGCTGCGCGCCACGCAGATCACCTGCTTCGGGCCGGAACACGCGGTCACCACCACCGAGTTCCTGCGCGAAAATGAGCCGAGGCTCGGCCGGCAGACGCAGGTTTGGGTGAAATTCTCCGCTTTGGGCTGGCGGATTGTGAGCGCGCATGTGTCGTGGAGTGAAAGGTAAGGAAGCGCTGCTTTTTTGAAAAAAAGAAGCAAAAAACTTTTGAGTCCTCTGGGGCGATGCCGGTTGGACCGCTATCGCCCAACGTCATAAAAGTCTTTTGCAGAGCTTTTCTTCAGAAAAGCGACCGCTTTCTTCCTCCCTTCCCTCCCCTGCCTTTATCCCGCCATCCGGCTGCGCTAAAGCCGGAAGATGAACAACATTCTCCCCAATACGCTACGCTCCGGCCCTGATGGCAGCGGCCGTTTCGGCGAATTCGGCGGCCGGTTTGTGGCCGAGACCTTGATGCCGCTGATTCTGGAGCTGGAAACCGCCTGGGAGGCGGCGAAGGCCGATCCCAGCTTTCAGAGCGAGCTGGATTATTACCTGAAACATTATGTCGGCCGGCCGAGTGCGATGTGGTTCGCCGAGCGGCTGACCCGCCAGCTCGGCGGCGCCAAGATTTATTTCAAGCGCGATGAGCTGAACCATACCGGCGCGCACAAGATCAATAACTGCATGGGCCAGATTTTGCTGGCCCGGCGGATGGGTAAGACGCGGATCATCGCCGAGACCGGTGCGGGCCAGCACGGCGTGGCGACGGCGACGGTGTGCGCGCTGTTTGGGCTACCCTGCACGATTTATATGGGTGCGGTGGATGTGGAACGGCAAAAGCCCAACGTGTTCCGCATGAAGCTGCTGGGGGCGGAGATTGTGCCGGTGACCTCCGGTGCCGGCACGCTGAAGGACGCGATGAACGACGCGATGCGCGACTGGGTCGCGAATGTGCGGGACACGTTTTACATCATCGGCACCGCGGCCGGGCCGCACCCCTACCCGGCGATGGTGCGGGACTTCCAATGCGTGATCGGCAATGAGGCGAAGGCGCAATTATTCGAGGCGGAGGGCCGGCTGCCGGACGTGGCAATCGCCGCGATCGGCGGCGGCTCGAACGCCATCGGGCTGTTCCATCCGTTTCTGGACGACCCGTCGGTCCGGCTGATCGGCGTGGAGGCGGCCGGGCACGGGCTCGATTCCGGCGCGCACGCGGCGAGTTTGAGCCGCGGGCGGCCGGGCGTGCTGCACGGCAACCGCACCTATTTGCTGCAGGACGAAGACGGGCAGATCCAGGAGGCGCATTCGATCTCCGCCGGGCTGGATTATCCCGGCATCGGGCCTGAGCATTCCTGGCTGCACGATATCGGCCGGGTGGAATATGTCGCGGTCACCGATCAGGAGGCGCTCTCCGCCTTCCAGCTCTGCACCCGCGCGGAGGGGATCATCCCGGCGCTGGAGCCGGCGCACGCGCTCGCGCATGTGGAAAAGATCGCGCCCGGCATGGACCGCGAGCAGATCATCCTGATGAATCTCTGCGGTCGGGGTGACAAGGATATTTTTGCCGTCGCCAAGCATTTGGGGTTTGAGCTGTGAGCCGCATCGCGGGTGTGTTCGCCGGGCTGCGGACGGAGAACCGCGCGGCGCTGATCCCGTTTGTCGAGGCGTTCGACCCCGACCGCGCAACCTCCGCCGCCTTGCTGGCCGGCATGGCGGCGAATGGGGCGGATATCATCGAGATCGGGGTGCCGTTTACCGACCCGATGGCGGATGGGCCGATCATCCAGGCTGCCGGCCGCCGCGCGCTGGATGCCGGCGCCAGCCTGGCCGGCGTTTTGGGCCTGGTGAAAGAATTCCGCGCCGGCAACGCGCACACGCCGTTGGTGCTGATGGGGTATTTGAACCCAATCCTGGCTTACGGCGTCGAGCGGTTCTGCGCGGACGCGGCGAGCGCCGGGGTGGACGGGCTGATCGTGGTTGATCTGCCGACCGAGGAGGCTGCTCTGCTGCTGCCGGCGGCAGGCGCGCACGGGCTGGATGTGATCCGGCTGGTCGCCCCCACCACCAGCGATGAGCGGCTGCCGCTGGTGCTCGCGGGCTCATCCGGATTTGTGTATTATGTGAGCATCACCGGCATCACCGGCACGCGCACCGCCTCGGCCGAGGATTTGGCGCGGGATATTCCGCGCATCCGCCGCGCGACAACACTGCCCATCGCGGTAGGGTTCGGGGTGCGCACCCCCGCCCAGGCGGCGATTGTGGCGCAATACGCGGACGCGGCGATCGTCGCCTCCGCGCTGATCGAGAAACTGGCGGCGACCGACATTGCCACCACGCTGGCGGATGTGGCGGCGCTGGCCGAGGGTGTGCGTACGGCACGGGCGGTGGCGGCGTGAACGCGCCGCGGGCGGTAAACGTGAGTCGCCGGTCCGCAAAGATTGCGTCAACTGCGGTGCTTACCTTGGCGCGGCGCCCGGCATAGGTGGTGCGCGCTTTGGATATTTTGGCCGTTGAAGATGATGTGTTGCTGCGGGTCTTGCTGGAAGACATGCTGGAAGACCTTGGGCATGTAAGCGCCGCCGCGGGCGACGTGACGGGCGCGCTGGGGCTGCTGCAAGACAGAATGTTCGACTGCGCGATTCTTGACGTGCAGCTGAACGGCGAGACCAGCTACGCGGTCGCCACTGAGCTGCGCCAGCGCCATATCCCGTTTTTTTTCCTGACCGGTTTTGGCAACCAAGTGCTGCCCGCTGCATTTGCCGACCGCCTCTCTGTCATCAAGCCCTACCGGATCGATGATTTACGCGCGGCGCTGACGGCCGCGATGGCGGCGGAATGGACCTGAATTCCCGAGGATGCTTTGACGATGGCTGACAACGAAAATCTTCCAAGCGACATCGAGACCTTGCTGGCGAATCCGGATTTTGCGCATGCGCTGGGCAGCGATGTATTCCGCAGGTTTTTGGACCAGATTCCGATCGCGATCGCGGTTTCTGAAACCAAGGATCCGGAGCAGATTGTGTACGCCAACCCGGCCTTCGAGCAGATCTCGGACTGCGCGCATGACGCCATTACGGGTATGACATGGGAGGCGGCGTTTGAGCAGGAGGATGTCAAGGACCCTGCCCGCCGTCTCGGCGCGTCGATTTTGCAGAGCACCGATTTTATCGGCACGTTCCGGTTTGAGATTGCAGGCCGCGAACCGACCCTTTTGGATGCCTACTCCAATGTGATTCAGGACGATGAAGGCGCGCCCTGCTACCGGCTGGCCGCGCTGGTCGATATCGGCGCGCATGACAAGGAGCAGCGCGAGGCCTTTGAATACCAACTGCGCGAAAAGGAGACCTTGCTGCTCGAAGTACAGCACCGGGTGCGCAATAATTTGCAGATGATCACCGCGTTGATCCGGATCGAGGCGCGGGCCGCCAGGGGGCAGATCGACACCGCGCCATTCGACCGGCTGGCCGGGCGGATCGAGTCGATTCAGCTGCTCTACACGGCGCTCACCGCGCATGGGCAGACGGGCGAGATCGATCTCGGCGCTTATTTGAGCGAAATCGCCTCCTCGGTGCTGCGCTCGCACGCGGTTGAGGGGATCAGGCTCGATTTGCAGGTCGACTCCTATCCCGTCTCGGTGAATGTGGCGATGCCGGTTGGGCTGGTGGTGAATGAGTTACTGACCAACGCGCTGAAACACGCTTTTGTGGGGCGCCAGGGCGGTTTGATCACGCTGCACAGCCTCGCGACCGGGCCGAATTGCCTGATCACGGTCGCCGATGATGGGCGCGGTCTGCCCGAAGGCGGGGTTTGGCCCAAACCCGGCAAGCTCGGCGCGCTGATTGCGCAATCCCTGCGCGACAATGCCAAGGCCGATATTGTGGTGAATTCGGTGCCGGGTGCAGGGCTGCGGGTGGATATTTCCTTTACCCGCGCCACGTCCGCGCCGGGGCTGGGCCGCTAGAGCGCGATGACATTAAGTCGATCCATGAAATGGATCGACTTAATGTCTGAATCGCCCTCTAGATATATTTTAGAGCGGGAACACATTTCCGGCGCCGCCTCATCGCCAATAGGCTTCACCGCATTTTAACCAGGACCCCGGTACTGTCGCAAAAGCGATCGGAGACCTGGGTATGTTTGGAGCGTCGAAGCATTCTAGCACCGTGTCTGCCGGTCCCGTGGCGGGCGGGGCTCACGCAAAATTCGCGGCCATCGAGGGGGCACATGCGGTCATAGAGTTTGACCTGTCGGGGATTATCCTGCGGGCCAATGAGAATTTCCTCAAACTGATGGGTTATGAGGCGGATGAGGTCATCGGCCGGCATCACAGCATCTTCGTTGACCCGGCCGAGGTTAATGGTGAGGCCTATCGCAGTTTCTGGAACCGGTTGAACGCCGGGGAGTTTATCTCCGCCAGGTTCCGCAGGCGGGCCAAAGGCGGCCGCGAGGTCTGGATCGAGGCGAGCTATATGCCGATTTTGGGGGCGCGCGGCAGGCCGGTATCGGTCGTCAAGGTCGCGACCGATATCACTGCCGCCTTGCTGGAGGCGGCCGACAATGCGGGGCGCATCGCCGCCATCAACCGGGTGCAGGCGGTGATTACCTTCGGGCTGGATGGCACGATCATCTCGGCGAACGAGAATTTTTTAGGCCTGATGGGCTATTCGGCGGCGGAGGTGGTGGGCAAGCATCACCGCATGTTCGTGGACCCGGATGAAGCCTCCACCCCCGACTATGCGATGTTCTGGGAGCGGCTGGGGCGTGGCGAGGTGTTGGCGGCCGAGTTCCGGCGGCTGGCCAAAGGCGGGCGGGAGGTGTTTTTGAACGCCTCCTACAACCCGATCTTCGATCCCTCCGGCAAGCCGGTGAAAATCGTCAAATACGCCACCGACATTACTGCGCAGAAGCAAAAAGCGGCGGATGATACCGGGCAGTTGGTGGCGCTCAACAAGGTGCAGGCGGTGATCGCGTTTGATCTGAGCGGCCGTATCCTCGCCGCGAACGAGAATTTCCTCACCCTCATGGGCTACCGCGAGTCGGACGTGGTGGGCCGGCATCACAGCATGTTCCTCACCCGGGAGGAGGCCGGCAGTGCGGCCTATGCGGCGTTCTGGGAGGGCTTGCGCGCCGGCAATTTCCAGCGCGGCGAGTTTTGCCGCATCACCAAAACCGGCGCCAAGGTTTGGCTCAACGCCTCCTATAACCCGATCTTCGATGCCGCCGGCCGGTTGAGCAAGGTGGTGAAATTCGCCACCGACATCACCGCCGAGGTCGCCAAGCGCGCGCAGTTCAACCTGCTCTCAATGGTCGCTGACGAAACCGATAGCGCGGTCGCCATTATGGATACCGGGTTCAACATCATCTATGTCAATCGCAGCTTCGAGCGTATCAGCGGCTTCAGCTTCGCGGAGGTGCGCGGCAAGATGCTGAGCTCGCTGCTCGACGGCGAGGGGACCAGCCAACGGGACGCCACCAGACTGCGCGAAAAATTACGTCAAGGCGAGGCGGTGAGCGCGGAAATCCTGAATTTCGACCGTCTGAAAAAACCTTACTGGGTCAAGCTCTCGATCAACCCGGTGCTGGATGCCAACCGGCTGGTGAGGCATTATATCTCGGTGCAAACCGATATCACCGCCACCAAAACCGCGGCGCTGGAATTTGTCACCAAGGTCGAGACCATCGGCGCCAATAACGCCATGGCGGAGTGGACACTGGCCGGCGAGCCGGTGACCTGCAACGCCCGGTTTGCCCAGCCGGACCCGTTCACGCTGCAACTGACCGATTTGCTGGACACCGATGAGCTGCGGCGCATTGTCGCGGAACAGACATTGCGCCGCGAAATCCTTGTGCAACAGGTGGGGGGTGCGCCGGTCTGGCTCGATGCGCAGTTCAGCCTGCTGAAGGACACCGCCGGCCGGCCGTTCCGGGTGTTCATGACCGGCGCTGACATCTCGTCGCGCCGCGTCGCGGTGGAAAAATCGGTCGCCGGCATGACCAATATGCTCGAGCGCATCGGCGGTATTCTCGGCACAATCAGCGATTTTGCGCGGCAAACCAATCTGCTCTCGGTCAACGCCGCAATCGAAGCGGCGCGGGCCGGGGATGCCGGGCGGGGCTTTGCCATCGTGGCGCAGGAGGTGCGCAAGCTCGCCGCCGGCGCCTCGCAGGCGATCGGCGAGATCGACAAATTGCTCGATGACGGGCGGGCGGAAACCGCCGCCATGGCCGCCGGCACAAGCGAACCCCAGCCGGCCCCCGAGGACGCGGCGCCCGCCCGCGCGCTGGAAACGGTGTGATGGCAGGGTGTGGTTGGTTTAAGTGGTCGCTTTTTTTGAAAAAAAGCTCCGCAAAAAACTTTTTTGTTACCCTGGGCTGTGCTGGTGACAACAGCTTTGCCCCAAAGTCATAAAAGTTTTTTTGCTTCTTTTTTTTCAAAAAAAGAAGCGCTTCCTTCACCACACCAGGAGCGCGTTCTGGCCGTTACGGATGGTTATAGCCGCCCGGCCCGGGGCCAGGGCCGGGACCTGGGCCCGGACCGTGCTGATAACCACCATCGCCGCCACCATAAAAGCCATGGCGGGGGCCGTAAAAGCAGCCCGATAGGGTGAGTGCGAGGAGCAGCAGAGCGAGTGGAGCGGTGATGATGTTTTTCATTGGCTTCATGTGGTGCTGGGCCGGCTGCCCCGCATGTCGGCGGGATTACGCTTTGTGCACACCCCAGGCGTCAAACCACGGATTCTCGAATTTGGCTTTGCCATAGCGCAACGGGCTGCCGTCTCCGGTCAGCACGCAGCCGCCCGCGGCCTCCAGCACCGCCTGGGGTGCCGCTGTATCCCATTCCATGGTGCGGCCGAGGCGGGGATAGAAATCCGCAACCCCCTCCGCGATGCGTAAAAATTTCAGCGCCGAGCCGATATTGGTGAGCTTCGCCACCTTATGCCGGGCCAAGGCGGCGGCGAGCGCCGGGTCATCGGCATAATGGCGGGAGGCGAACACGGTCAGCCCCTCCGGCGGGGCGGGGCGGGCGCGGATGGGAACCGTTCCGGCGGCCGAGCGCTTGAACGCGCCCTGTCCCACCAGGCCAAAATGCACCTCGCCCAAAGCCGGGGAGGCGACCGCGCCCAGCACCGGCGCACCGCCTTGGATCAGCCCGATATTGACCGCGAACTCATCCCGCCCGGCGGCGAATTCCCGCGTGCCGTCCAGCGGGTCCACCAGCCAATAGATTGCCCCCGGCGCGGTGATGCGCCCGGCGGCGACTTCCTCCTCCGCGATCACCGGGATCGAGGGTGTGGCGGCGCGCAGCCCCGCCACGATCAGCGCCTCGGCGCGTGTATCGGCGATCGTCACCGGTGTTTCATCCGCCTTGGCCGAGACGTTAAACCCGGCGGCGCGCACCGCCATGATCACGTCCGCGGCCTGTTCCACCAGCCTTGTCGCCAGCGCCAGCAATGCTTGGTCATCCATGGCATGGCTGTAGCGGCGGCGGGCGCTCTGGCCAAGCCGCCAGGGATGGCTATGTTGTGGGCAGTTTGATGACAGGGGTTGGTGAATGCTGGAGATCGAGTTCGCAAAAGCCGCGCTGCCGAAGGCCGGCGCCGTGGTGGTGCTGGTGGCGGAGGGGGCCAAGCTCACCGGCCAGGCCGCCGCTTTGGACAAGGCACTCGGCGGGACTTTGAAACGCGCCTTTGAGGCGGCGGATTTCACCGGCAAAAAATCCACCCAGGCGATGCTGCTGGCGCCCAAGCCCGGCTATAAGCGCGTGCTCGCCATCGGCGCCGGCAAGGCCGAGGCGCTGGATGCGCGTGCCGCCGAGGAGCTGGGCGGCGCCATTGCCGCCGCGGTCACCAAGGAGGCCGCGGTGAGCGTGCTGGCGGATGGTTTGAGCGCAACACAGGCCGCCCATTTGGCGCTGGGCGCCCGGCTGCGCGCCTACCGGTTCGACAAATACCGCACGACCTTGAAAGAGGACGAAAAACCGAAGCTCGCCAAGCTCACAATCCTGACCGGCGATGACGCCGCCGCCAAGGCGGCCTACGCGCCGCTCGCCGCGGTTGCCCATGGCGTCGAATTCACCCGCAATCTGGTGAGCGAGCCGGCCAACGTGCTCTACCCGGCGGAATTTGCCGAGCGCTGCGAGGCTTTGAAAAAACTCGGCCTCAAGGTTGAGGTTTTTGACAAAAAGGACCTCGAGAAACTCGGCTTCGGCTCACTGCTCAGCGTAAGCTGGGGCAGCGCGCGCGAGCCGCGTATGGTGGTGCTGCAATGGCTCGGCGCCTCCGGCAGCGCCGTTTCGGCCGACGGCAAAAAGCCGAAAAAACCCAAAGACCCGATCGCCTTCATCGGCAAGGGCGTGACCTTCGATACCGGCGGCATCTCGATCAAACCCGCGGCCGGCATGGAGGATATGAAA
>Ga0209208_10006154_pt1 | contig 16555 bp, 11 predicted proteins | sample S1TSphfallax_3_FD_187694 | JGI IMG/M metagenome (GOLD analysis project Ga0209208, IMG submission 187694) | Host-associated microbial communities from peat moss isolated from Minnesota, USA - S1T2_Fd - Sphagnum fallax MG (SPAdes) (version 2) | ecosystem: Host-associated > Plants > Peat moss >...
ATAAAAAAATAACTTAATGTTACCTTCACAATGTCGTCACATATTTATGTATTTAAAGTTTTTTGGGGTGAAATTTGATTAACAACCAACTACCTTTGAAATAAGAACCCCACCAAAGTTGTATAAAATAAGATGACCTCTTATTAAATGTGGTTGGCCACAAACCTTTTTTTTCACATTTATGAAATTTTAATTCCAAGGCATATATGCCTTAATCCACAAAGATAGATGTTGGAAATTAATGCGTTTTTCTTAGATATTTAGAAAAATCCAAGGCTTATCAGTTGATGCGCCTAGACAATTACAATATATTCATATCATGTAATGTTATTTTTGATGAGTTTCTTATACAAGCAAAAGATTCATTCATCACAATGGAAAATGACCCAAACCCTTCTCTTAACATTAATGTTTTTTAAAAAAATCACATTAACACCAACTCCAATACCATTTGTTGCAATTACATGAAGACAAATTCTAGTTTTGAATTTGGTTCAATGACCACCTCCACCACCTCCACCATCAACATCACCAACTTTGCCAAACATACAACTAGACCCATGTTTGACTTTGTAAAATAACATTATTGAAACATTTTCACAACTATTTATAGGTGTAAATAATTTACCACAAGAAGAAGTTTCTTCCCAACCAAGAAGCTGACCACAAAACCTTTTTCCAAACAATACTCAACTTAAAAGGATGGTGAAGCCTCCCAATCCATTAATTGAAACCATAGAAGGTGCTAAACAACCTATAAATACAACATTTATTAGGCCATGTGCCCGAACACATCATAAGGTTAATGTTGTATTCACGATACATGAACCCCCTTGTTTTATGCATGATGCCTTATGAGGAGAATATGCACTTGAATGACAAAAGGAAATACAAAATGAACTTGTTTCCTTTAAAAAAACAATGCATGAAAGTTGATCACATTCCTTGCTAATAAACATGTAGTAAGTTTTAAATGGGTCTTCAAGATCAAAACAAAGGTTGATGGTTCCATTAATTATAGAAGGTTCATTTGGTGGCTTGAAAATTCACACAAATTCCTAAAGTTAATTTTACATAAACCTTTTCACCTATTGTGAAACTCAATTCCATTCAACTTTTATTGGGCGTGATTGCTTAATACAATCTAGGGATGCATTAATTTGATGTAAAGACTACATTTAATTGGATTTCTCAATGAAGATGTTTATGAAAATACATAAAGGTTTAGAACATTTTCCAAATTTCATTTGGTATGGAAATTCAACAAATCAATTTATGGTTTGAAACAATTTTGTAGGGCTTGGTATCAAAGACTATATTATTATTTGATATTTTCAAGTAATATATTGATGATTGCATTGTGCTTAACAATCAACTACTTTTCATTCATCTCATTAAATTTATTCTATTCCATGAATTTGAAATGTTTGGAAGGTGAATTGATTATATTATTGGCAATGCCATCATAAGAAACCACAAAGAAGGCTAGATAAATTTGCATCAAATTAAATACCTCATTACTAAATTACGAGAATTTGGAATGTTTACAAGTAATTCAATGAACGCCCCATTGTTTGCTAATGTCCATTTGAATTAAAAAACAACCATACTAGTAAAGAAGAGCACATGGCTTTTCAAGGTTATCCATATTTTCAAGTAATTTGATGCATGTCATCATTAACATTAAACCGTTGTTATTTTGTTGTTAATAATTTGGCCCAATATTTTTCCAACCCTAGAGTAGCCTATATACAAACCTTGAAACAAGTTATGTAGTACATCAAAGGCACTATGTCCATTGGCATCAAATACCAAATAGGTGTTCAAGTGGTGAGATCTTATAGAGGTTTCCATATATTAAGTGGTTGGTGACAAGGATACACACCACTCCACACTTGGATATTACTTTCTTCTAACTAAAGGTGTGGTGTATTGGGCAAGCGACAAACAATAATCAATAGCTTCATATTCTATTAAAAATGAATATATGGCCCTATCAAAAGCAACTTTTAAAGTTGTATTGTTGAGAAAACTATTACATGAACTTGGTTTTTCCCAAAATCAACCCATTATAATCTCTTCAATTAGTTAGAATGCCATTACTTTAATTGAAAATCCAAATTTTCATTCCCATAACAAGTGTGTGGATACATAATATCACTTTATTATAAATAAAATATTTGACCAATAAATTAAATTTACCTAATAAGTACTATTGATATGACAATTAATATTTTAACTAAAATTTATTTAGAGAAATGCTAGCTATAGAACCAAATTTGATCCATCATATGAAGAAAATGACCCACTAGTTTTCAATTTCCATAATCAAAATTAAAGCGAAAATCTTCAAATAAAATGGGATTACATAAAGATTATTTACCACTAGAATATTCAACACAAAACGTAGTGGGAACTAAACCTAAAATATTCCAATCCCACATATCTTAGGATCATATGCTAGAAGATTATAAGGAAAAGTGATAGAGACCTACCACATCCAATGTCACAAGTCCATTTTCTTTTACATTTGAGTTTTATATGGTCTTTTCTAACACTTTTGTTCTTTCAAAAAATGTTAAACAAGGTGAGATGTTTTTTTGTGTTGGTAATAATTTTGTGGTTGAATGAATATTCCAACTTGAAAGCTTGGGCCTGATGATTGTTTGAAAAAGACTTTACAACATACAACAAAATGTAAACGTGAATTTTCATTCATGACCTATAGTTTCAAAAATCCATATTACTAATTAATTTTAGTGTGTAAAAGCTTATAACTTAAAAGTTATATAAACTACTACTTGGACTTTCCCATTTTTTCAATTTGCAAGGTCACCAACTAACAACAATTGTGTTCCTCATGTAACCAATTGCTAACTAAAAAAAAAATGTTGCCAAATATCAAAATCTATATACACATAAATTTGCAAAACATTTGTTTGTTTTATTGGCCAAATCTTATTTAAAATGAATGCTAATATAATCCCTTTGTAATATTCTAATTAACTAGATTTTTTCATATAATAAAATTTTCCTTAAAATCATGTTCATTTCTAACTTATTTTGGGTACCTTCTTCATTTTGTCACCCCCCTTTTTTATATTGTTATTCATAAATTCTAAAATTTTAAAAATCAAACAACAAACTTAACATGAAATTGTTAAATTTTGTTATGATTTTCAATTAATGCAAGTATATTGGTAGTCAAACTTTGGCTATTTATTTCAAAATTTGCATGGGGAAGCATATTTAGAACCAAACTCCTTTTAGCATTTGTGCAAGTGCAAAAAATAATTTGGTCATAATTATAGCACCTAAAATTAAATAAACAATTTAAAGCTCATCTAATCATTTGACTTGTTTGGAACCTTTAATGTGCAATTCCATACCTTGACTAAAGTATTTTATGAAATATTCTATACATATTTTCTCATAGTCCATCATTGTTGGTGTAAACATTGAAACGTCAAATGTTTTTCATTTCAAAACATTTATTTAATATTAATGTCATTTATAAAAAGCTAATAGATTAAACTTCAAAACTCCATGTCATTGAAACACATTTCATGAAAATTCTAAACACCGGTCCAATGGGTTCATTTTTGCACCACAAATTGCAATCAAATAGGTTTGGTCAAGTTGAACCTCATGTGCATTGCAAGAACATGGAAAGATTGAAAGAAGTGAGCTCTTTTTGGGTTCCAAGCAAGGAGATTGCAAGAAGGAGCTCTGTCTAGGAACTTTTTTTTCAATAAAACTTTCATGTTTTTTTTGGTGTTTTCCCCAAGAAGCCATGAGTTAGCAAAACTCCTTTTTTGTGTTTTTGACAATGAGGTTGCAGCAAGGAACCATGAAATCTCTTTTCAATGTTTTCTTTGGGTGTGATTTGTGCTTTTGACAAGGAGGTTTTGTGCATGTGTGCTTGATTGCTATTTTTTAGTTTTTTTTTGGTAATTTTTTGAGAGGTTGTTGCTAAGCGTTGTTGGAAATATTGTTGGAGTCATTAAACTTGCTTCTTTTTTTTTGTTGTTGGGAGAGATGTGTGTGTTTTTTATTTTCAGTTTTTGTGTTTCAAAAGGTTTTTGAAACAGATGAAAGACAAGGGTTGAGGAAATGGTAGGAAAGAATGTTATGAGTCTCATGATAAGTTTTGACATTGATCTTGAATATGGGTGACTTTTAGAATATCTCAAAACCCAACATCTCAAAGGCAAGCTCAATGACGAGCCAAAGTCAAGATGACCTTAATCTAAAGGGCAAGCTCAATGGCAAGCCAAAGACAAGATGACCTTAATCTCAAGGGCAAGCTCAATGGCAAGCCAAAGACAAGATGACCTTAAAGATAAACTTTATTATTATCAAATTACCTATTCTCAAGTATTTTTAAAGCAAATGTCCTTCAAAGTTCACATATGTGAAATATATCTTTAGCAAGTGCATTTCACATTGAAGGCTTTGTTGAAGTGAAAGTTGCCCTTCACATGTGAAAGGTCCCACAACTTTTGGAAGAGCTTGATGCCATTGAAGGGCATTGGAGGCTTCAAATGCAAGGCCTGACTCACAAGTCCTCTTCTCAGAACCACACTGCCGTACCTACCTACGTCTTGGGATTTAAAAAGGGGGCGACCGCTGGATATAGGAGTTTTATACACCGGACAACCATGAGCGTGCGACGAGAACGAGGCTGGAACTCATTCAACGGTCGAATTGTGCGCCGCGGCGAATTTGCCGACCAGCGTTTGCTTGAGAAGATCGTCGACGCGAATGCCCACTTTGTTGCGAGATTTTTGTGATGACCAGATCGCCTCAAGTTGTGTGTGGTAATTCAACAGCAATTGTGGAAATTTTCGTCCTAAGATTTGTATAGCAAGTGAGGTTTTTGTGTGCAAGAAGGGTATAGGGAAAGAAAGATGAGCGATGACGAGACGGTGGAGTTTGCGGTGTTGTGCCGGATGTTGGACGCAGTAGCGCGGAGTAAAGCCGCAATCAAGCGAAAGCACTTGCATACGTTTCTAGAGTATGTCTACAGTTCACGTCACTACTTTGGTGCTATGCGCTTGATTCTTCCTCAACTCGACAAGGAGCGTGCCAACTATGGACTAAAAGAGGCCGTGCTCGCTAAGTTGCTGGCTGAGGCGCTAGGTTTGTCCAAAGATGCGGAGGATGCGAAAAAGCTGCAGAACTGGCGCAAAGGTGGCCAGCGGGCTGGTAGCAATGCGGGCAATTTCCCTTTTGTTGCCGCGGAGGTATGATTTTATTGTTGTCGTCCTGTGTGTTATGTGTTTGTTGCTCTGCTGTAATTAAGTCACATCAGTGCCAGAGTGTTGGACTTGCTTTGCAAATCATTGATCAAAGCTTTTAGTAGATTTGTGCAAAGCCTGAAATCCATGGATTTTTTTGTCCGGGTGGAGAATGCAGGTGCTCTACCGCAGGCAAAAGACGACATCCGGTGGGCTCAAGATCGGGGATATCAACAGATTTCTCGACCGGTTGGCTGCGGCTCAGGATAGGTTGTGCTCTTTCAAACCCTAGCCAGTGGGAATTGCAGATTTTCAGTAAGGATTGTGCACTGTGGCGAATTATTGATGAATTATCGCTCATGTTTATTCCCTGTTCTGCTGCTCTGTAGTAAGGAGAAGACTGCAGTACTGGCAGAGCTCATCAACAGGACGAATGTGCAGGAAATGAGATGGATTATCATGATTATCTTGAAAGGTTAGTTGCAATCACCAAGGTGGAGCTCATTCATACAACTGACTAGGCAGTGGTTCTTGATTCGCTTCAGTGTTGAAACTAAACATGTTGACTGGCACTTCCAAATGTGTTTGAGCCATAGCTAACATCTCTGGGAACAATTCTACAGAATTGAAGCTTGGAATCAGTGAGAAGACAGTCTTCAGTGTATTTCACCCTGACGCAGAGGACCTCTTCAATGTAACATGTGACTTGAAGCTGGTGTGTGAGAAACTTTGTGACCGCAATCAGCGGTACAAGCGACAGGTAAAGACCCTGAACCCAAAACCTGAGCATCATGTTTGTACTGAGTTCACAAATGAGCACTATCAGTTTCTATTGCTCGGCTCACGGGGATTCTCCATGGTGGCAGGACATAGCAGTGGGAAAGGCGGTCCGACCTCAACTGGCAGCAAGGGTTGGAAATGTGGACGAAGCCTGGAAGAAGGTAGTTTTTGCATCAACCTTTTCTAGTGCTTACCCTGTTCTGAGCACTAATTAAACTGTTTTTTCTCTCACAAACAAAATCTCTCTGAAAGGAGATAAATTGGAAACATCCATCACCATAAGGAAGTTTGTTTTGCACTCTATTTTGCATGGCATGTTTTACAGTTGCGGGGTAAGGAAGTTGTGGTGGAGTGCAAGTTTGATGGTGATCGCATTCAAGTGCACAAGAATGGGAATGACATCCACTTTTTCTCCAGGTTTATATCTTCCAAGTTTCTGCTATGGACTTCGTTCAGGTTCAAGTATTGCACTATGTTGTTGCCTCTATGTATCTACATAGGTTTTTGCATGATTGTGTGGTAATCCATTGAATAAATGGGCTTGCCCCCCAGTTGTTTTCCCCAGCATTAATACAGTCAGTTCTGATCGTCAATTGCTCTGTGCCTTTAGTTAGACATGGACACGAAGTAGGTCATGCTAATGGAAATCTGATTGTGGGGTGTGGTTGCAGGACTTTTATCGATCATTCAGAGTTCAAAGAGGCTATAGCAGATACATTGTGTCAAAATATTCTGCCAGAGAAGTATGTTCTCAGAGCATGCAGAGGCTGATGTCTAGATATCCAAAGTACCCACTTTGTTCTTCATCACCGTCCATCAATACCTACTGGACTTCATCTGGCCTTCAATGAACATATTTGATAGTTATGGGGAACCGTGTTAGTAATAGTAAATGCTACAACCAGGTTGAAATTGTATCAGAATAACCTTAATGAAATTCTTTAGAAGCAACGAACCTCCAAAGGAACATAAATATTGATAATGAGAGCACACACCAGCTCTAGGAGGTCACATCTAAAGTGAAACATAGTGACACATAGATTGAGATTAATTTTGTTAAACAGAACTGGTAATTGCATGTGCAGACTTGGAAGGAGTCTTCTACAGTTGCAGAAGCAGCCATGGAATGACTGCCATAGATTTGATCAAAATCACTTGTTTTATATTGTGTTTGGATCTACAGATGCATACTGGATGGGGAGATGTTGGTCTGGGACCGATTGACCAACCGCTTTGCAGAGTTTGGCTCAAATCGAGGGATTGGTGAGATCCCTCTAGCCTTTTATTTCCCTAAACTCCTTCATGCAAAGTGCTCTTTCTTCAGATGAGGACCACATCAGGTATTGTGATAAGTACCTGCATGACAGTCTGATACTTTTTGAGTAACACTCATAAGGATATTGTGCACTTGAAGTGTCTTGTCATGTTTGTTTTGGGTTTTCTGGAACTGACATAATGGTATCTGTCAAAGTGGAAGATGGAATATATCTATTTTTGCTGTGCAATCTCATAGATATATGATAAGTGGCTGGATGTGTCTTTCCTGTTGTGTCCTCTCTATGTGTTGCAATCAGAGGACTGCTCTGCAAACAGAAGACTTGGGAGGGGTTATGCCTTGCTGCAAAACTGTGTTCTTCAAGTTAGAAGATTTATGTTGTTTTAGATGGCTTTTGTGGAGTTGCAATTTTTTTTTTACCTCTATTGAGCCTGATTGCCCTTGTTTCTGCTGTGCAGCAAAGGAGGCAAAAGATGGCTTGGACACTGGCCAGCAGGTAATTTGTCCTGACTTGTGCAGGCTATGTGTGTTCCCTTCTTGAACATATTGTGATGATCTTTACTGATCAGTGCATAATTTTGGTTTTGGCTTGTTGTTTGCAGCTTTGTTGTATCCTCACTGAGCTTCTCGGAGCATCCCTTTTTTGTACTATAGGATGGTTGTGAACTGATCAGGCAAAAAAGTCTATAACTGCACATTTCCTTTTGAGATCATGAACATTCTTGACAAAGAGAGGGAAGATGTGGCATTTGATATACTGTACAGTGGTGACAGCAGTGTCATTCACCGGCCATTAAGGGAGCGGCAGCATTTGCTTCAGAAGGCAATTCGCCCTCTCAAGGGCCGTCTTGAACTGCTCCTTCCGGAGTCAGGGGGCCTCAATGCACATCGTCCTTCTGGTAAACAGAGCTTTCTGTCTTGTTTCATCTTCTTTGATGTCACATGGTTTAGGAATTAATAACATGATATTCAGGAGCTGTTGGGCTAACTTTGTTTGTCTTCAATGTCAGCTGATATGTGCTATTCACTCAAACCACAACCCTGACTTTAATGAAGTACTTTCAGATTTCATAACAAACCCTGTGTAATGAATTGGTCCATTCTCTGACTCCTTCTGCAGGGGAGCCACTGTGGTCAATTTTGGCCTCCAGTGCTGAAGAAGCACAAAAGTTTTTCCAAGAAACTGTTGACAACAGGTGCAATAATTTATCCATTCCCATAGTCATCCATTCCTCTGAGGAATTCACAATTGATAGCTGATTTGAAAATGTCCTGGCCATGTGCAAGGACTTGAGTTCTGTACTTCTGTACTGTGGTTCTTATTGGGTTTGTCATATTGGTATTCCAGATGTCTGCATTTGACCATTACCTTTAGTTGTGCTGTTTCCCTCACCCATATATTGTGAAGAACACCAACAACTGTTTCGATCCTCTGTTGGTGTTATTGTGGTGGCATCTCTCATCTGCAGAGATGAAGGAGTGATTCTAAAGGACATGGATTCCAAATGGGAGCCAAGTGATCGCAGCACAAAATGGCTGAAGCTGAAGCCTGACTACATTCATACTGAATCTGACCTTGATGTGCTCATCATAGGTTGATATCTCCAGGCTGCACTTGAAGCTTGTAATTCTAGCATGAGTTCTCTTGCAGCCATGGTCAATTTCTAGGCCTGGCCAAATCACATGTTTTCAAGAGAATGTTTCTGGCATGCAACAATGTACCTGCAGGCACTCACTGTTGGTGATGTTTGTTGCACAGGTGGCTATTATGGATCAGGGGGTCGTGGTGGTGAGGTCAGTTTACAGTAGAATCTATAAAGGAAGACTTTCTGTCCTGAACTTTCATTACATGAGGTCATGTTGATCTATTGATTTAGAAATAACCTGAAATCTGCATCTTGGCAGGTTGCACAATTTCTCCTTGGAGTTGCTGATCGGCCCAAGGCTGGGTCCTACCCTACAAAGTTCGTGACAAGTTTCTAGCTTGCTTTTCACTAGCACATGTAACACTGCTACCATCATGCTCAACAATTCTGAAACTGGACATTGATGATAGTTGGATGGATGCAGATTTTACTCCTTCTGCAAAGTGGGATCAGGTCTCTCTGGGGATGAGTCTGAGCATTTGGTGAACAAGCTTAAACCTTATTTCAGGTTGGATGTGTTAAATTTGAAGCCTTCCATTCATGCTTCTACCTTGATCAAAACTCAACGTGCTATATAATTCACATTTCACTTTTACTCTGCATGTTCCTGGACAGGTTTTCCTCATTTTCTGATTGTATTGCTTAAGTGCAGGCAGAATGAGAAGAACAGTAAGCCACCTAGTTTCTATGTGGTGACAAACAGTGCAAAGGAACGTCCAGATGTGTGGATTGATCAGCCTGACAAGTGGGTTATCTTCTTCATCTTTTTCATTTTTGATTCTGGATTTTCCGAGATAACAGTTTGTTCTCAATATTCACCCATGATATGAACATGTGTTGCAGTGCCATAGGCATGCTTGTCACCTATTTCTCAGTACCACAACCCCCACTCCAAACAAAAACAGCAGAGTTTGATTGCCTTGTTTTGGGATCTGGTGCTCTGTAAACCTCTTGCTTAAATCCATTCCAATGCAACAAAAGCAAAAGAAAATAGACCCTAAACACTCATGATTGTGAGGTTGGAGCATCATGACTCTGGAATATTGGACATCATTGCTGCTAATTTTCCAATTTAAACCTCCAGAAAATAGTATGTCATTGCCACTAAGAGCTGAGGGGGTAAAATGGGGAAAACTGACTTAACCCATCACATGGTTCTTTGTGACTGATTGAAAACAACATCCCCCTCAATCCAATATATTTAGATTTTGACCAGTTTCTTGTGCACCTGTTGATTGGGTGTTCATATTATCTTCTGCAGGTCTGTTGTCCTGCAAATTACAAGTGACATACGCACAATCCGGTCAGAGGTGAGTGCCCTCATTCTACTCTTCCCTTGCTCTCTTGAACATCAGCAGCATGAGAATGGACTGCTGCATTGAGTTGTTGTCCACGAGCTTGTAATGCAGGTGTTTGCAGCACCATATAGCTTACGCTTTCCAAGGGTTCAAAGAGTGCGGTATGACAAGCCTTGGTATGACTGCCTTGACATTCAAAGTGAGACCTCTCTGCAACTCACCAGTCAATGAAATCCCATTGTTCCATCCATTAGGCTTGTAGCAAGCTGACTATAGCTATTTCACTATATTTTAGTTTCTGATATTCAGCAAGTTTTTTTGGACCTTCTGAAAAACCAGAATAGCAGTGAATAGCAGTGGAAATAAATGTCAAATCAGAAGTTCATATTTGTGCAAAAATATTGGATCTGTTTATACAAGTGGATAACTCATTATCTGACAGAAACTCATTGCAAATTGCAGCTTTGGTAGAGACAGTCCATTCTAGAGATCTGAGTGTTGGGAAACCTGAAGTTGGTAACCTGCCCAAGGGCAGAGCTAAGAAGGCAATGCAAGTGAAGCCTGAAGTCCTGCAATTGCTGGTTCCCTCACATATGATGGTTACAGATGTGTCACATGTCAAGCAAGGCACTCTTGTTTTCAAAGGATTGATTTTCTGTATCCTTCAGAACACCTGTGACTATCTTTTGTATATAAGAAGATAGTTTTCTGTTTACCATTTAACATGATAATTGCTTTGCTGGTGATTCAACTTCTCAAGGATTCTATGCTTAGGATTGATGCAGAAAACAAGTTGCCCTATCCTGACTATGGTGGACCAGATTTTATAAACACGTCACTGGAATATTCAATTGGAGAGCTGCACAAATTGGTGGTTGAAAACGGGGGCACATTCTCCATGAACTTAGGCAAAGCTGTGACACATGCCATTGCTTCTCAAAAGAAGGGTAGGAATGTTTTCTTTTGTGTTTGTATGTGCCTGATATCTTGTTGAGTTTTTATGTTTTGATCTCAATTGTATTCAGTGATTGAGATGTGTTTAGGTCAGCTTTCTGACTGATTTGACTGAGTTTTGCTGTGGAATGCAGGCATCAAATATCAAGCAGCAGCTAACACTGGTGATGTTATTCACGATTCATGGTTTTTGGAGTGCATTGCCAAGAAGGCCCTTCTTCCTTTGGCACCCAAGTATGTTATTGTCCTTAGTATCTCCTGGTGTCATTAGGGGTAGTCATTGGCAAACATCTCCTCTTCTTCATTCAAGTGAATTCCTTTTTGGTTGTACACTGTTGTACTATTTGGCATGGATTATTCAATGATTGTTGTCTGTATCAACAGGTACTACTTACACATGTCGAAGGCCACAAAGGAGAAGATGAAGGATGACATTGATGAGTTTGGGGATTTCTACTTTGTTGATGTTGATGTGTCAGACATGAAACAGGTATATGGCACTGCACATTGTCTAGTTCAGCATATCTTGCTGCCCATGTACAGAAAGGGTGGCAGGCAGAGTAGAACTAGAGATAACACAGAATAGGGGAATGTATTCTCTGAAACCCTGTGCAGACATGCTATAAGTACAAATTTCCCCAGATTTCTTTTGCAAGAAGGTGACTGTCTAGATCCAGTTTGTCAGGGTTATCACCATAGACCACAGCAGAAATGTCAGAGCTGGAGAGGTGAAAGAGATTTACAAATCCTGGAAACTAAAGAAGGGGAACTATGGTTTTGCAGCTATTTGAGAACATGGATGTTAACAAACAGGCACCTAATATGGAAGAGGTGAAGCAGTACAGAGAGAAGTATTGCCCCACACCCACCTGGTGCCACTTTAGTAGTTGCAATATCTATTTTCACCATCCTCTCCACTCCATGTGAGTTTCCAAACCATGACTTGTCTTCAAAGTTCATCATAATTGCATAGGTTTTTCCATTTGCCCAGGTCCTCAAGTTGAACTTGTCACATGGCTGTAACTCATACACTTGCTGGTTTGCATGCAGCAATCCAGACACACAAGTGGTAGCTGCAATTACATTGAGAAGACTAGCATTGGAGGTGTTGATGTATGAAGGTTCAGTTTCCAAGACAATAGATCAGTCTGTAACACATGTGGTGGTCTACACTGCTCCACAATCCCCTGTACCATATAAGACATTATTACAAAGGCTAGTACCCAACTTTATGTTGCTTGTTTGGTTCCTGGGTACTGTGAACTACTCAATGCATTAAATTTTTTTTTCCACAATTTGTAAAACCTTAGCTTGTTTGCACCAAAGGAATTTTTTTTGGCTGCCTTTCGACTGCTGTGACATGTGTGGTATTGATAGAGTTGGTACTGATAGAGTGTTTTGGCACAGCTTTACTGCTAGAGAAAGGAAGCTGTTGAAGTCAAGCTCAATCAACATCATTAGTCATTGTTGGATAGAAGATGCTCTGGGCAGCAACAGCCATCCTTACCCTCCAGAATCAGACTATGATCTCAGGTTTGTGTTACCTTGTGTTACACTATTGTGAGCAGGAACAGCTGTACCTTGACTGCCACTAATTCACATTAGAACATTGATACAACTTGCAAACACATCTTCTGGAATGCCTCCTGTCACATGGAGTCCCTCAAGTTATGAATCACACGGTTTTTGTCATTGTGTAATCTTCTGAAATGTAATGCACTGCCACAGGGAAGGGTCGGTTCTGGAGGAAGCAGAGGAAGAGAAAGAGGTTCCAGCAACCACATGCATACAGGTGCTTGATGAGGATGTAGAAGCAGCAGCAAGGCCTGAGGGTATTGAGAAAGGATTGTTGAAAATGGGGCATGCCAGAAAATCACCTGAGGAGAAGATGGTAACAAAGCCAATGCCAACATCAAAGATGAAAGAAAGTAACAAGATGCTGAAGAAAAGACGATTGAGCAAAGAACACCAGGGCATCAGTCGGGGGGACTCATCATCTGAGAGTGAGGAGATTGTCCCCAAACGCCGTCTCAAGCTGGATGCAGCCTCAAAGCAGTCTGGCAAAGTCCAACCAGCGCCAAAGCTTGCTCCAAGACCAAGTTCAACCAGAGCAGCTCAGATTAGGCTTTTGAAAAGGTATGATCGTTTTAGATGATGAGTCTTGGTTTAGTGTCTATCTGCTTCATAGGTGCCACAGTGTGTGCCATCCTTTACATGCAGAGGGCAATAGTGCTGTGGACCCTAGTTGGAGTTTACATGAACAATGGATTCTGCTTGACTTTTCTCTATCAAGTTAGGCATTCAAGGTTTGGAAGGCAATGCTGAGCACCAATGGCAAAGCTGACAGTTGCCTTTACCTTGCAGCACTTCTCATGGCTGATCTTGCAATGATGTTTGGTAACAGGAATCCTACTACAGCTACAGACTGGTGTGAAGAGCAACAGAAGTGTAATGATGAGGGAGAAGAGGTGAAGCTAAGTAGGAATAATGACGAGCAAGAAGGGGAAAGGGCAAATTCTGAAAGTGGTACTGCCCATGGAGAAGAGGTGGTGCAAAGTGGAGAAAGCTGCAGTATCAATGGAGAAGTGGGGATTCATAAGGTGGAGAGGGGTGGAGACAAAAGAGCTCAAAGTTCTGTAGATGAAATGCTCAGTGATTTGTTTCCTTCATACTTTGTATCACGAAGACCTACCCTTGAATCAATCCCAGAAAACAAGGATGAACTGTTGCGAACACCACTGTCCTTATCAATACCCTTCCAGAGTTTCCCCAGAGATCCCCTCAAACTGTCACAAACTGGGGATGCTGCCAATCTTCTTTCCCTTCAGACAAAGCTTAACTCATCTTTGGCAGACAGAGATATGTCTTTTCAAAATGCAGCAGCATCACAGGAGAAGTCAACTATAGAGGAGATGGTCATGCCAACAATTCTGCTAAGGCCAGGTGATTCCAGTGAAAAGAAGCAGAAGGTGAGCTACAAGGACTTGGTCAATCAGATGCTTAATTTTGATTAAGGGGACCAGCTGCCCATCATTGTTTTCTCCTGTGAACATTCCTAAGTCTGGAATTCTTGGCTTCTCAAATGTTGACAGAAGGAAGCCATATGAGTTTTGTACAGAGTAAACAGCTTGATCCTGATCGATCAGAAGGGGATAAGTGTTGGGCAACATCAGCATTGCCACTCCTTCCCTCTTCCTGTCTGGCCTCCAAGGATGTAGGCTTTCAAGCGGAAGGCCATGGATAGAGGGGTGCCAACTTCCTTCTCTGCAGATTCAATACCACTTCTAGTGACAGCAAATTGGATAAAAATATTTTGTCAGCATATCATGCTGACAAGGCAAATGTACAATTATGAGCATAAATAGTTAAGGTGTCTCTCAATTGGAGTCAGAAGACTCAACTCTATTCTGTCTTCCTGCCAAACAGGCAGGTTTCTCATGGCATGGCAATGTACAAACATTTCCCTTTTCCCATCATGTCTCCAATGCACTTTGCAACTTGGAGAAACTTCACCAAACACAATCTGATGTTGGCTGACACAGGTTTATCAGACACTGAATAGCAAATGACTCTTCTTGATGGTAAAGATGGTGATTGTTTACTCCAGAGAAGCTTGTTTATAAGAGCATTCAATCAATAGCGACTGTGGTATGGTGATGATCAATTTATATACCCCAAATCTGCCATTTGTTTTAACTGGTCAATTGTAATCATTCATATTTCTTTACTGGATCCAGTTTGAACTTCAACCAGATTCTTTACAAACCATCATGCAATTGTTGTTGGAATTATTGTGAAAGTAAGCAATGTGTGTCTTTAAGCACTGACTTGCAAATCGCACGGTGCTTCTCACAAATGTTTCTCTGATTATACTGGGGGTTGTGCAAAATGATAGTGTCAAACCCCAACAATCTTTTAGTAACAATGTCCAAACAATGTGCACTAAAAAACACTGAAAATGTGTCTTTGAGTAGTGCACATTGTTAGTCTGAGACCTTTGCTAATGACCCCCACAAATATGGTAGTTGAAAAGTTTAGGGTTTTGCTAATCAAACCCCACAAAATTGGTGATATTCTGAGTTTTATCTTGCATCTTTAGTTTTCTTTAGGCAGCTTTCACCACTGTCACTAACTACTCATAATTTTATTTCAAACCTTTGTAGTAAATGGTATTTTGTATTTAATTTTAATATTTGGTATTGGCTTTTATTAAAATTTACTCATTTAAAAAATACCAACAATTATGGGTCCGAACTAACGATCACTTTAAGGATAACTCTAACATGCCATATTGATTTTTATTTTCATTTTGTCTTTTGTGTGATATGGATACTCCTTTCTTGATTTTGATGCATATGTTTGATCACACATCATGCCTTTTATTTAGTGACAATTAACCTTTTTTGGGGTTGTGTTTCATAAGAGTACCTTTTATGGGCAACATTATGTGTGTGTGATGTGGTTTTTATTATACAATTATGAGTGCATGCGAACTTCTAAACCTTTTTCTTTTTTTATTAAAGACATTGCAAAGATTTCTTAAGTGTGTTTGGAGGGTGGATTATATTCATCAGTATCCTTTTTTGAAAAGAGGATGAATTTTCATATTGTCTTGCAGACTAGGAGAGAAATTATGCCTAATCACACCTAATATTAAGTTGATGTTCAGAAAAAAAACATTTTTTTTGAACTTGCATTCCCATTAAGGATGTTAACTAATATAAAATCTTTGATGACAAACAATGTTAAGTGAATGTTAATTTGATGTTAAGTGGGTGTTAGTTTAAAAACCAATTTTTTTAAAAGCATAAATTTTGCAACAAAAAAATAATGTTAGGTGACAACCTGTAAAAGTGAACTTGCTTTAAGCCTTATAAGCATACGATTAATTCAAAAAAAATTAACAATTAAATAAACAAGGGGGATAGGGTGATAATGGCAACTTGAGTTTCATGATGAATGGAACATTTATTTAGATTATGGTTAAGCTCAACAAGGAGCTACAATTACATGCGGAATCTTAGTGTATGTTGCAATGATAGTTCATAACTGTAGGAAATCTAGTATGCGTCGAATGATGCAAACTAAATAGTCTGCCTTATTATTAGGAGTAGTCGGCGAATCAGACCGTGCAACCAACGATAATGTCCAACACTAGGAATTGAAGACCATGTGAAGATGAAGGCGTTTTCAGTCTCGTAACAACCTTCATACATGATTTCAAGTTCATTGCCAAAAGCGAGGTCAACTTGCAACAAATTCATCAAGGTGTGAGAATTGGGGGAATGCGATAGTACCAAGCTCGAAGGGAATCGACTTCAAGACGAACACGCACCTTTCACGATTCAGGTTCATCACGAG
>Ga0209208_10006155_pt1 | contig 16552 bp, 12 predicted proteins | sample S1TSphfallax_3_FD_187694 | JGI IMG/M metagenome (GOLD analysis project Ga0209208, IMG submission 187694) | Host-associated microbial communities from peat moss isolated from Minnesota, USA - S1T2_Fd - Sphagnum fallax MG (SPAdes) (version 2) | ecosystem: Host-associated > Plants > Peat moss >...
ACGTCATATGTTTTGCTTGCACAAATGTGCTACAAGATCTAGACTCTTTTATCTTTGCCCATGCATTACATTGCCTTAAAGATCCTTCACGAATGACACACTTGTCTTCCTCCTCAAATCATTAAAACTAGGATTCATCGGGTCAATCACGGTAGATTGACAAGTTTCAAGAATTCTATGTGCAATGAATGACAATCAGATGTATTATGCAAAGAAGGGATTTCCTTGTTGAAAACACAAATCTTGTGGAGAAAGAGGAATTTTAGCATCCACAAATATACCTGCTATGTCTAGATCAAGGGTAGTGATATGAATGCCACGTTCCATTGGCAAAACAATCACCCTAAAGTTTTTGATTTTTCCAAGTGATTTTTTTGGTAGGTAGGAAGCAAAGGTAAAATGGGATTTTTCTCTTTGAAGGGTTGGTGGCTTCAACCCAATATCTTGGACCAGATTCTTTTCTTCTTTTTTTGGGGGGGGGAAGTAAGTTGGTATTACAAATTCAATGAGCTTCCCTTCAAGAAATGCTTTGACACTACTCCTAACATGTGGTCATCTCATTTGTCATCAAATTTGCATCAAATAGTTGACAATAAGAGAGGGGAAAATGAGGAAAAATATTTAAGAAATATATATATATATATATTCATACTTCTATAATTCCCTCTCTCCCCACTTGAAATTACTCAACGTTTTAAAATAATTTTTTTGAACTGGGTGGTTTTGTAACATATGGTGCAAAAGCGAGTGAAAACCCTAAATATTAAATTTTTAATTAATTAAATAAATAAATAAAACTCCATTTGAATTATTGGTATTTCTTTCAATAGGTACCTCAACTCTTGGAAGGGGTATTAGGCTAGGCAAAAATAGATAGCAAACACAGTTAAGAAAAGAAATTATGTTTAACCAATGGAGCATTGCAACATGCACCCAAGGGGCTCCACTTTTTCTTTGAGGAAAGAGGGGGTGGATGTTGAATTGTTTTTTTTTTAAATTCTTAGTGTGAATCACAATATACTACAATATAGTGAAACAAAGGGAAACATAATAAGTTCATGCCCTTGTCACTAGTTGAGGCCAAAAGTTGCAAAGAACATAGGTAAGCAAGAAATTTGCTACTCCCAATGAAGTAGGTTGCATCCACTTTTGAGGAACAAATAAATTTGGTCACTTCACTAAAGCAAGACGCCACTTCACTCAAGACAACTCATATTTCAAATTGTTATACAAATAAATTCATGAAAGAAGTTGGATCACTTGACTAAAGCAAAATGTCACTTCATTTCATTGAAGACACCTCTTGCTTCACATTGCCCCAAGTTTTATTCTTGCAACCTATTTAACTAATGTGATCCTCAGTTTGTCCCCATATATGCCTTGCCCCCTCAAGTTTTGTACTCTCGCAAGCAATCCAAAGGAGGAGACAACAATATACTTATTTTGGGACTCTCCAAAGCTTGATTTTTCATTGTTGCAATGGGCCAATCCAAGATACCCATCACAACGGAAAAAAATATTGAACTTTGATGTTCCCATCATGTTCTCATCAAGCTTCAAGGGTGGTTCCCACGGACACTCGGAGAGTTTCCCCCAACAGAAGTGCTCTCGAAATTGTTGCCAAAAAGCATCACACTTCATGCCATTTCTTTTGCCGAATATTCTACCCGTGTCAACCTACATTGCTAAACCCAAAAAGGAAAGGCTATGTACATAAGCTTATAGTTTGAGTGTGTGCACAATGTGACAATTTTTTCGGTGATAAGCCAATCAAAGAGACCCATCAAAGGAGGCCTAGGGCAAAAAAAGTTGTCATGAGCACACTTGCAATTAGGAATTTGAACTTTAGGTGTCGCACAAGTAATCAACATGAATGACACAAACTAGGAACAAAGTTTTGTAGTAGAATTATGTGCAAATGTGGCGCTACATGGCAGCTCTCTATGTGCTTGACAATATATTGTTTCGATTCAAAAGAAGGGAAATAAAATAAAATTCCTGGGATACTTGTGACAACAGATGGACAGCAACACCTGCTCCAGGCTTTTTTGCCCAAGAGAATTAGTTGTTGGGTGCATGCTTCACTGCCACATCAACAATTACTCGATGCACCAAAAGTTGTAATATGATGAGTCATTGCGGAGCAAAATGGCCAAGCCTACTAAGTTAGGCCAAACTTGTGAATGTCCGTATTCTTCTTCTTCTTCTTCTGATGCAACTAGTTACATCCTGGTTACATTCATTGCCTTTCAATATTTGGGTTGTAAAATTCTTTCAGAAGTTTGCTAGGTCTAATTTGGAGAATACATTCTTTCTCTTGGGGAAAATGTCTTGATATGATAGAGACATCCTGAAAGTCACCCAGTCTTCGCCCTAACCTTGGACCTCCTTTCACCCCCAAACCCCTCTTTCAGTGGGATCAGCAAAGTAAGGAAATTTTATTAAATCTGGGTATGAAATGCTAAAACTCAGCATTTAATGCACAGGGTTCGAGAGTAACTATTATAGTGCATGTACAGGTAGGAGCAGTGAAAATATATGTAGCAGCTGTGGAGACGCTGAGGAAAGACAGGATGTGGAAACTCAATTACCCACCAAAATTGATGGTATTTTGAGTTTCATCCCCCCTCCTTGAATGTTGAAGTACTTTTTTGCAGTTTCTCTTTTAATATCACCCTGTTTATGACCAAACTCAAGGTTCAAGAAATCTCTAATGAAATTTCCAAAAAAAATTTAATTACGAGATGTTTCCACTTGAAAAAAGGGACTTTTTTCTCTCTTATTTTTTGGGCAAGAACTTTACAAGGCATAACCTTCCTCCTAGCCTCCAAGGCACAGCAAAGCACTAGGCCAAATTTCCTAACATGTCTAGAGGATTCATTGTAGAGCATAAAAGCCCAGCAAAAAAAAACACCAAAAAAATCATTTCCTTGTGACACCCGATGGGCATGGGTATCACAGATTTTATCTTTTAAATTGCCTGCACACATTATGCCAGGTACCCTAACGTCCAAAGAGCAGGGAGTTCCCCAAATAACCGCCCTTGCCTCCAGACTCAAGGGTGATTCTTTTGAGAACTCCCCTCTCCTCGGGCATTACCCTACTACACTTAGGGTAAATCACCTCTCCCTTGAGACAGATTACAATAGTGTCTGTTTCTAATGTCACAGAAGGGCTGATCGCATGAAAGGTTTCTTACATTGTTCTAAGACTTGGGAACTGGGGCGTACCCAATGAGATCACACCCTGCCTTCAAACAACATAACTTTTAGTGGTCGGGTATCAAATTTTGCATATATCAGCTGATCCTTGTATCAAGTTTTTCTTTTTTTTTTCTTTTTCATACCAGGTGGGGGTACTGCTAATTGGGTACTTTAAAAAAAACTTGCATACCAAGTCTAGTTTGGAGTATTTTTGAGATATATCCAAGTTAATAAAATGAGCATATTTTTTCAAGTTTACATACTCTTGAATATGCATTTGATAAGAGTATATTGAATTTAAGAACATAAGGTAAGATAAATAAAATTTGTTAATTTTTTTACTTGTACCCAGCGAGTATATCCGGGTAAATTATATACCCGTGCAACACTGGTATACTCAAATCCCTCTCCCCCCCCGCCCCCCCGCCGGCCCGCGATGCAAGTTGGCCCTAGTACTATAATTATTCGCTGTGCTCATGCACGTGTGCGTGTGCATGCATGTACAGGACAGGAGAACAATTTGATTCCTTACGATTCGACTGGCACAACCCACTTGATTGGCCCCAGCGGTGCTCAGTATTGGGACGCTTCACATTAAAAAAATTGCATGAACAAAAAGTCAAATTATGCGGGTTTAGCTCAGCAAATTGGTTTGGCCCAACATTTTTGCATAGTTTTACCCAAGCATCTGAGAGAGAGAGAGAGGAGTGTAATAAATAGGACCTGACTGGCTTGCACATGTCTTCCCCCTCCCTCCATGATTCTGATTAGCGTATCATAATGATTGGTTCAGGTGGTTTGCTATTAGTATCCAGTCTCCATCCAACCTATTTTCAGTCCCAATTTTTTTGTTTTATCAATGGGTTTGCAAAAGGTAAATAACTAAACTTGGATGTGTGATAAAAAAAAAATTCAAGGTTACATATCGTGCACCCCACCCCTGGGGATGATGCTCAGACACTCACATAAGAGGAACAAATTGGATGCACAGCACTCAAGAAAAAAACAAGTTGGACAACTGAAATTCACTCTTATTACACTACACCCATCAAACAAAAGCACACAGAACCACACACAGAAGAAGAGCACAGGCAGACGGACAGACAATGAGCAACACACCCATCATCAGTTGTAGCAAGGAAGTAGAAGAAGAATAATGATAATAAGTTGATGATCGCATGAAGTACAAACCTGGATGGTCGAGAGAGAGAGATGCGTAAACGCCTGACATGACGATTGCAGGAGAAAGGGAACAAATCGCATGAGACAGGACAGGTCTGATCTTTTCTAGGCCATCCATTGTAATGGTTCAATATGGAAGATGGCACCGCAAAAGAAAGGCAAAAAGAATGAAGGTCGACCATAAGCATTAAAGATGCACATGGGAGGACATAGATTGCGACAGAATTGGATTCCTTTTTTTTGATATTTTTTCGCCATTGATTGCCCATTGATTGCTCCTGGTGAATAGTACAGTGACAAACATAGTCTCAAAATGTCAGGCAGTTTCACAATAGAAGTTGAGTATAAAATATAGTGACAAACATTAGTCTCAAATGTCAGCGATTCACAAGAGAAGTTGTGTGTAAAATATAGTGACAAAAATAGTCTCAAATGTCAGCCATTCACAAGAGAAGTTGTGTATAAAATAGGAGTGACAAAAATAGGCTCTCAAATGTCAGCCGTTCACAATACAAGTTGTGTGTGTGCGGGGAAGAGAATATTGGTCCCATTGGTATTGCTGCTAGCTGGCTACAGTCCATGCTCTTGTTACTATATTCACACTGAGTGTGAGTGTGTGTGCTCCCCATTCTAAGCTTTGTCGGAACCATTCGTATCAAACCCACCCCCATATCCTGGTGCTTACCCAAAACAAAATGTTTATTGTCCTCAAGAATCAGAATCCAGCACTAGATTGGAAGAAGTTAAGCCGCTCATACAAAACTAAAAACCAAAAACCCCGGAGACATGCAGAACAAAACAAAGAGCTAAAACATAATAAATAGCTAGTTGTGCAACTAGAGGCCATGTGTGCCGTCTCTTGGTCCACTTCATATACTACCAAAATAAGGTCAAGTGAGCCATTGGTAGTAGATATTTGTTCACAATAAGACGAATGTTTGGGAAGATTGATTTTTTTTTGTGTGTATGTTTGAGTTTTCTTTCTGGCTAGAGAAAATTCCTTTGTGTTTGGCTCTAATGTCTTAGGCTAGTATGGTGGAACTTTATCCCAAGAATTTTTTTTAAATCAATCTTCACATTATTTTTTCAATTCTACCAAGCGAATGAAACTCTCTCAACTTACAACTTTTTCTCTCTCTCTTTTTTTTTTCCTTGCCTTCCTCCTAATGTTTACACCATTGTAATATTTTCCCCAATTTATAGATGATTGTTGAAAATTATGCAAATATTGCTCGAGTTGTTTCACATCTATCTTGAAGAGATTTTGGGGTTTCTTAGCATATATACGTCTCAACATATGAGTATCTCAATTATTTATTTCATCTAGGTAGACACATTCCAAAGTACACCTTTTGTAATACATATCTAGCTTTTTGAATTGTAGTTCAATGACTATTAAAGCATTTCCATCATTTACTTGTTTTGCCATGTCATACCCTAAATCTAGTAGTGGCATTGATGTGCCAAAATGATGGGTTGCCATCTAGGCTGAAATCACTCCCCATCCACATTGCCACTTCCTAACCACCATTGTTATTGTTTTGTTTTTCACATCTTGAGTAGGCTACACCACCTCATTGTCTTTCTTATCTATGACATCTTAAGCAAGCACAACCATCCCAATACCTAATCATTTGATGCAATGATCAAATCTTCAGTTCACTTGATTTGGCTTTGTGATTTGTTTGTGCAATTATAAGTATTTGGGTTGTTATTTGTGCACTTATGGGACAACAATTTGTTGTTTATGTTGTTGTAGGTGTCTCAAAGAATGGAGCAATGGCAACTTGAGCTTTTAGTAGAATTATATATTGAATTGAAGGTTGACAATTAAAAACATGCCTTCCCTCATATGTTGCAATCTACAACCATGTTTATTGAATATGTTCGTCATGGCAAGTTTTGGCCAAGTTCCAAAATAAACATTGGAAGGGATAGAATGATGAAAAAGGAAAAAATATGGTGTGATTACTTTGCACAAACACCTATGTATGATGACAAGATGTTCAAACGATAGTATCACATGTGGTGTAGTTTGCTTTTACACTTGGTGGATTCAATGATAGCACATGATTCCTTCTTTGTTCAAAAGCAAAATTCTTACAACCAAATGGGAATGTTGTCATTCCAAAAATGCATAATAGTGATTCGAACAATGGCTTGTGGCAATAATTCTTGTGATGAATAATGCTACCTTGGAGAAATCACAGTCATGCTGTCATTGAATTTTTTTGTGTGTGTAATTCATGAAGTCTTTAAAGATCGATACCTCAAACAACCAACTAAAGTTAAATTTCAAAATCAATGTTATTAAAGGGTTTTTGAAAGAAAGAAAATTCCTTAGATTACATGATTACAAGTGGAAGAATTGTTCTATTGATTGATAAGGTTAATTCACCAACAAAAAGAAGAATAGTTCCATCCTCCTTAAAGCTATTGCTTCCAAAAGTTTGTGGATTTGGCATTGTTATTTTGGTTTACTAAGTGATAAAAGTGACTTTAATGTTTTGAATAAGAACATGGTTGTGGTTAACATGTTGTTTAGTGTAGGTAATGAATTAGGTTCAAGATGACTAACATCAAATACCCTCAATACTTGTCAATGGATGGCATGTATCCTAAGCAAAGCATCTTTGTGAAACCATTCATGAACTTCATGGAAATAGAAGTTGCCATGTTGCAAAATACCAAGAAGTTTTATAAAAAAGGACATTGAATAAGCTTTTGGAATGTTACAATTGCACCTATGCAACACGATTGGCATGATGGAATTTGGAATGGTTGTTTTCAATCGCCATCATCATTTCACACAAGACCAACATCTCTTCACATGTTTGCAATGATGCCATAGCTCCCATCCATAAAACTACAAGTGAGCATTTTATTTTAGCACAATCATTTGTCGAACCCATGTGGATTCTCAATACCATGCAACAAGATTTCAAGTGAAAAATGTATTTTTCCAAAGCTTGCACATTTTTTGAAAGTCAAATTTCTAAACATGGGGTTCTGAAAATGGCTTCATCAATAAATAGTTTGGCTAATTACCATTTGCAAGTCTTTTATTAACAACAATGGAAATGTTCTTACATTTTGAAACACATCCAAAATGGGCCATACTATATTTGGAGGATTGAAATGTTATTTGCTAAATTAGTAGGGTTGTATAGTGGTGTATTCAAAGCAAGTCCATCCTACCTTCATTTCTATTTAATATATTTTGTAATTTACTTGCATCATCTATTGGCATTTATATGCTACTTGTTAATAACATTATTTGCTTGTATGTTGTTTTATCTTGGCAATTTACTTATCACTTGTTTGAACAATAAAAGTTTATAGTTTTGTATTTGAGGCAAGTGCATTATGTTTCATATCTATTTACTGAATTTCACTATCTACTTGTAATGGCATTTATATCAACATGCTACTTGTTCAAGGCACATTATTTACTTGCATTTTTAAAAATCTTAATTGTTAAAACTTGTTACTTGCTAGCACAATAACATTCTACAATTTTGTATTTGAATCAAATGCATCTGACTTCATGTCTACTTATTGAACTTTGCATGCATGTTGAAAGAACAATTCAATTCAAGGTGAACATGGTATCATGTTGTGGGATAAATTTCAAATTGTGTACCCATTTTTGTTTCATGGGTTCTGAATCTATGGTTTTTGTCTAGTAATGTTATGAAATATGTGTTAAGTTCTAGGGCTTGTACAATTTGACTTGTTTGAAACATGATATGAAGTACATGCATGTTTGACAATGTGTTGATAATTGTTTCTAGGTCTAATGTTTTCAAGTTGGGTTATGCAGTATCACAACCATGTTCATTTGTAGATTCATAATTTAAGGTTTAAATATCATGTAATCCATAGATGTTCGATGGAAATATGTGATATAGTTTAGAGCATAATGGGTTTACTTGCTTGTAAATAAACTTTTGATGCAAGTATCAATTCTAGACCAAGGATCACAAACAATTGCCACACGATGGTAGGATGTTTTGGTCATATTTTGGTTTTGAACGTGGGAAAGGAGTTCATGATGGTGCAAAGACAATTCTCAAACAAGGCATAAAAAAGGAACATCTCAATATGGATCCAAGGAAACCACAAAATGGTGTTGAATGTGGTATCATTTTGTCAAAAGTGGTGAATGGAAAAACATGGTATGAACCTTAACATGATCAAACATGCATCTCACTTCTTTCATTTGGTTAATCTCAATGATGTTGATGGGACTGGAACATGGGATTGCAAAAACATTATAGGAATTTGTTTCTTACATTTTATAACTTGGATATTCCACAAAGATATCACCTTGTTAAATTTGAAAGACCTCACATCTTTTACAATGAATGTATGGATGATAATCCATTTTTTTGTGAAAACAAAATCCATGTACAACTATGGAAGCTTCATACAATGGAACAAATAAATATCATACAAATTAACTTTTAGTTTCAAACATATCTTTGAATATGTATTTGTATTTGAAATTCATTCCCATCACTAGCACCACGTTACATTGGATTAAAATGTTTTCACATGTTAATAGCCCTTGTCATATGGGTTCTCATTTTAGTTGTGTTCTAGGTCTAATGCATTATATAAAACATAAAAAGGTTCATTTTTTAACTTGACAATTTTGGCACAAATGAAGAGGATGTGGAAAGTGAACCAATAAAAATGGAAGTGGGGGACAATTTTGTTGTTATTTTGACTAAACTAGAAAATGGCAATCCCTTTTCTGTTGTATTATCTGACAAATATTGTTGTTTGGATTATTTAGCTACGTAGCCTACCCTAGTTTACCTACCTACTTAAAGCTTGTTTAGTTACTTCTAGCTACCTTCATATCTACCCTAACTACCTACCCTAAAGCTACCTACCTATTTACTTAGCCTACTTACATAATTACCTAGAGCTTAAGTAATTGCCTAGCTCTTAACCTATGGCCCTACCTTGCCTACCTACTTAATTTACTTAAAAAACAACCTACCTAACTTAACCACCTACCTTTCCTCGGTCGAAATTATTTAAGGTGTACCAAAAATTAACTAAAATTGGTTAAACCAAGCTAAAATAAGTTACATATATTTTATTAGGTTAAAACTAGGATAATTAACTAAAATAAAATATTATAAATTAATTTAAATCATATTAAATTAAACTACATTAGACTAATTAAATTAAATTATGTTATTCATGATAAATTAAACTAAATTAAATTAAATTGTGTTAAAGTAAGTTATCAGGTTATGGTTAATTAAACTAAACTATTTTTAAAAAAACAATTTGGTTATATTATTCCAAATTCAATATGAATACACTAATTGTGTAGTCATATTCTTAGTTATAATTACTTTTAGTCATAATTATAGTCATGTGTATAGGCATGTACTCATAATTTTGACTGTAGTTATTAAAATGGTAGTGACTAAAGCCACATACGACTACATGACTATGTTTGGACATTTGTCACAAAATGTTTTAATCATAAAAACCACATTTTGGTGTTGTGAAAGTCCACTTTGGGAGTTTATGAGTATCCCAAGGTTTGGAGATCAAAATTTGTCTAAATTGGGTGTTTTTGACACCATTGGAAAAGTCATGAAGAATACAAATTTAAAATGGGTTGTGTTTTCAATTTACAAAGTTGAAATACAAATTATGGCCAAATGATTGGTCAATAATCAAATTGGTAATTTGATTTTAAGCCACTAAATTGTTAAATAGAAGCGTCAAACTTGTTCCAATTTGAGAGCTTGATCTACCATTGGAAATTTTTGTTTTAAGGCTACAAATTTTTTTAAACATATTTTAAATTGAAATCCATATGAAAAAATTATAACCCCACAAAGTAGTAAGACTCATGACTTGGCAATTTCAAAATTTTCAGTAGGAGTCTTGGGAATTCATCATTTCAATGTAGTCCATTTTTCCATCTACAAAATATAATATAGGGAGGATTGTGGTACCTCCTCCCCCAAATCCAACCCGTGGTGATTATGATGAATGTGAATTGTTCATGCTTAATTCACACATCATTTTGGTTCCAAACTACACTAATTACCTTCTTTTTTTAAAATGTAGTTTGACATGTTCATAAGTTCAACTTCAGATGCATTTCTTTGATTCATTTCAAAGCTACACATGTTTCTTCTTTTTAGGAATTGGTGAGTGCACCTAGGGTTTGCATTTTGTTACAAAATTGAACATCAATAAAGTTTTTTACCCTTTATACTTAATACATTCATACTGTTTGATGAACCCAAAGGTGCAACACAATTGTTTTTTCTCCTCCCAATGATAACACATTTGATTGCACACATCAACAAATGATAAAATTCACCATGTAATTTAGATATCTATTGCTTTAAATTGATGGGAAATAAAAGTTGATGATTTTTGCCCATTGCATAAGCTTCATAGAATTTGTGGTATTATTAAGATTGAATCCACATGAAATCTTCTCATATTTAAAGGAAAACCCCACATTTGAAACTACAATTGTGGGGTTTAGGCCAAGCCTATACCTAAGCCACTCATGGTGAATCTAAACCTAAACCACATGGCACCTAGGTTAGGCTTAAACTTGGGGTAGGTTTAGACCAAAGTCATTTAGCAAGTAACTAACAGAAAAATATTTCATTTTAAATTTAACCTTTGAAGTCAAACCTTTTTTATTGGCTCATCCCAAATGGTTATTTAGTTTTCACATTTTTTATTTTTTTCTCAACATTTAAATCTTGCATATGGATTTATAAAGTAAAAAACTTGAAATGGAAGACAAATATCGAAAAACCTAATTGCACTTAATCATAGCTACTATTCACTAACAAGTACCTAGGTACCTACCAATTTAATTATAACCTAATTACTTACCTAGCCTACTATTTATTAATCAAGCCTATTAATTAATGTTTAACTTATGTGGCATTTAGGCTTGGCTTAAGGCCAATCAAAATGGCACTTAAGCCTAGACCATTTTGGCCATGTGACACTCATGCCTAAACCACATATGCCACATGGTGCCTAATTAGGCTCAAATCACTTAGGCAACATGGCACCTACTTTTAGACCACATATGCACCATAGCATGTATGTCTAAACCTAAGTCATGCCATGTGTCACATAAACTAGGTTTCAACTTAGGCCATGTGGCACCCTAGGCCACACCTAATTTAAACCCCAACCCAAGTTATGGCTCAACCTACGTTAGGTATCAACCTAGGCCATACCATGTGACACATAGGTTAAACCTATACTTAAGCCACTTATTCTAGGCCTAGACCTAGGCCATGCCATTTTGTCACCTAAAGCTAAACATAGACCTATGTCACATGGCACCTAGGTTAGGCTAGGCTTAGATTTAAGCTTTGTGGTTAAACTAGGTTACGTATATATGTCATAAATTAATATAATATCTAGGTAGGTACCCTAACTTAGATTACTTACATACCTAGGTTAAATATAGATAGATAGATAGTATAAATATGTATTATGTGTATATTAAATAGCATAACATAGACCTTTGTATACCTATGTAATAAGTAACCCAACCTAGGTATGTATGTAACATAAAAAGGTTTTAGTAATATATTTAAATATAAAGTTGTAAATGTGCACAATGTTTCATCCATTTAACCTTTTTTTTTTTTCCATCCTTTAAACATGATTATCAAAATAATTAACCATATGACTTGTGATGTAGCCACCTCATCCAATAGTTGGATGATGTTTGATGATGTCATATTTCTAATCAACGTATCAACTATAAGTCAATTGAAAAGTTTGTCGGTGCCAAAAGAATTCCAAAGGTGCCCTTTCAATTGAGAGTTGTTTTCAATTGTCTACCAAATTAGTAGGTAGATTGACTTACTTGATAATCACATGGAATTTTGATAAATATTTTTTATAAATGGAATTGTGACATAATTGAAAACAACGTGTAGTTAAAAGCTTTGTAATTTAAAACAAACATTTTTTCCTAATGCCACTAAATTTTGATCCTCCTTGTCAAGTTGATAGTACCCACATTGACAATGAGCAAAGTCTATCATGTCAGAATTTTGAAAGTATGATATGACATAAGATATGAACTTATCAAAAAATAAATTTCACATAGCTATTGTCAAATCATGGCTCACTAAATTTGTGATGTGTTTTTGAAAAAAAATAACATGTCACATCTAGAGGAGGTGACCGATTATAGCTCTCACTACTTGTCTCCATCAATGATATTCAAAACGATCACATTGGATCCATTGCCACCCTTGTTCAAAACCTTTTAACATCAATTGCATCAAATCTTGCTCCACTAGATTCTATGAATAGCCATGTTTCCCTCTAGTGTCAATATTCTACATTGGTTAGTTTGTTGGGAGTGTTAAAAACCAATCCCTAACAACAAACATTAGATGTTGTACCATGGATGTTATTTTCACCCATTAAGGCTTGCTCCTTGTTTTCTATCCTAGCTATCATGCCCTTTGGATTGCGAATTCTTTGAAACCTTCCTATCGTTTCCTACGAGGTCTTTCATTTTTTTGTTTAGCCCCACTTTCTTTTCTTTACCATCTAGGCATGAAATCTTCACTTGTGTGTTAACAAGCAAGCCAACTTTTACAACATGAACTTTTCAATTTTTGGAGCAAGCTATTTTTTGGTTCTTCATGATTTCCACATCATCTCCCTTATGTAATAACCTAATGGGTACTAGTGTCATCAAAATGGCTAGTATTAATCAATGGGTATCCATGTTATTTTTAAGAATATTTTATTATAGCCTAAGTGGTGATCATCCATAAGAAGATGTATTTAAAAATGATAATCATCCATAAGAAGAGTTAACCAAATCTCGCTATAAACAATATATGATATACAATTGATTTAATTGACTTTTTATATTCATGGCAACACACTAAAAACCAAGTATAGAAATCTAGTGTTTTTTTTTCCCGCCCTCCCCCCGCTCACATTTGGCAATTGAACCCTCCAAAATCACTTCCTTTTCAAATTTTGATTTTTTGGCAAAATTCCACTAGTGAAAAAACCGCTGATGGGCATTACATTAATCCAATGGCTGGTTTCACCAAAGGGTCCTTTGATCAAATGGGTGGTGTAACCTAGTGGGTACTTTCATCAAATGAGGGGTCACACCCAATGGGTACTTTCATGAGATGGGTGGTGTAACCTAATGGGTACTTTCATCAAATGGGTGGTGTGACCTAATGGGTACTTTCATCAAATGCGGGGTCAGACCTAATGGGTGTCCTATTGTCCAATACACCTTGTCCCATGGTGCCACTATGAGGGTCTTGGTGCCACTTGGCTGGTTGAAACTTGAAGTTGATCCCACCAAAGTCAGAGCACATGCATTTGTCAGGAGAAGAAGAGAGTGTGTACTTGAAGGGAAGAAAGCACTTGGTATGGCAGCTTGTTCCTTATACATATATATTTTTAAATTTTTAAAATTTTTTTTGGACACAAATGGACAAAGAAATCCATTGCAAAAAGGAGAGAAATCTAGATATTCTTTTTCATTGTACAAGAGCCATCCAAAGCTGGGAAGCAAGAAGTAATAAGTACCCAAGCTTTTCCAAAAGCTCTTTACATATTGGTACTACTTTTGGGCTTTAGGATGTGATTGAAACTACTTGGTGCTTAGGAAAGTGCACATTACTCAAGACTCTTTCCCAACCCAGATACTCCCATTGTAAAAGAATGTTGTTGTGTGTACTAGAGGACACCCAAATTCCTTCTTTGGAGAATATATGGTTGTATCACATTTGTGTGTCCCACATCTTTTCTCTTGTCCTAAGGTGTGTTGTATGAGAGAGAATACCCATTAGGTCACACCACGCCTCCCATACCCTAATGGGAGTTGTGACCTAGGGTATGGCCCAAGGTGTGGGGGCATTTTCCAAATAAGCACCCACCCAAGGTGAAGCCAAGGGGAGGAGCACTTTCCTCTTGCGAATCCACCTTGGGTGGGGCACATATTTTTGGAGCACCACGGTCCTCCTCAGCTGGCATTACCTGACATAAAGCACTAGCAAAAACTCATTTTATTTATCGACCTTGCCTATCAGGCAAGGATATTGTATTTAGATTCATAATAGAGTAAGGTAGCTTAAAGGATTTTGGCCCCTAGGTAATAATATTAGGTCTATTTTTATAAGATGATTTTTGAAAGATGATATTTTGGCTTGTGTTGAAACTTGAGATTTGTTATTATAGAGTTATGATATCTTTTAGAGGATTTTTTTAGAAGATTATATTTTTGCGTGATGAAATATCTGAATTTCCATAAATCGTCTTTTGCCTTAAGATACGTTTAAATGTAAATGGCAAGGTCACAATGTGTGACACACCCCTTGTTTATTTTCTCAGTGATAATATCTTGAAGGATTTTGGTTTGTTTTAGAGGATTTTTTGAAGATGATATTTTTTGCATGGTGATTTTGTTAAGTGCGAGCAATGTACGAGTAGGAAGTATCAATAGTAACCACCTTATTAAGAAGTAGTAGAGCTACTTCCAACTTTTTCGACTTTTAAGGGGAAAAAAAGTATTTTTACTTGCAAGGTTTTAACACTTTGAGTGCATGATCATGGATGAATCCAAACCTTTGTAAGAATGGTTTAGGGGTGGGTTTTCATTTCAATTCTTATTTGAGCAAAAAGGCTAGTGCTAAGTCCCATTCCCAATTTTCCTTGTCCAATATTTTAAAATTTTGTTCCAATGGACCCAAAACCAACTTTGGAATTGGACCTAGAACTAGCCCACATTGGTTCGTACCCATGTTGGCCAATTGCTGAGAAAACACCCAATAAACCTACCAGCTAATTATTGAGTTTTTTTAAAAAATTGTAAATAAATTACTTCGTTTGGTATTGAAATTTCAAATTTTAATAACATACCTGGATGACCCAATTATCATCCAAGTTGATTATCAATTTTAAGATAATAAACATGTTCATTATAGAAAAAAGTATATATACTTAAAGAGAAATAAGTCCTATACTTAGCATATAAACTGAAAGTTATAACTAGCCATTCTCAATGAATATTTGAGAACCAATTCTTTGTGCATATCCAACGATTATTACTCACAAAAAATAGCCAAGTAAAATTGACAATTGAGGGGTATTATTTTGAGAGTGAAATTGATAATCAATGGATCAAATTTTCTTTTAATAACCTACCTTCCAACTATTGGCAAAAAGCAATAACCAACCAAGACTAGTTCATACCAATGTTGTGAGAGTATCCAGTTTGCATGGTAAAAAATCAAGGGTTTAAATTTCAAGTTTTTGTGACTTGGACTCTAGGTGACACCGTTTTGTTGAAACCAACACCAGAATCAAAACTGTGAAACTAATCTTTTGTTAGATGTGGAATTAAACTAGAGTTTCGAAAAAATATTCATGAAGTTTCACAACTAATTAAGATCAAAAATTAATTAAAAGTTCAGCCTAATTATTAAAGTTATTCCTTAAAAGTAAGGAAAAACACCCCCAGAATCCTGAAACTGGTCATAAACAGGGTAAAATAAAAAAAACATATACTTGCAAAAGAAAATACATTAGCACTCATCAACGAGGGTGAAATTGAATTCATCCTGTCTTCATCCCCTCTTTCCTTTTTCCTGGGCGCCTCCATTGCTGCTACATATATTTTCACTCCTCTTACATGTACACCTCCTAAAATTAATTTCGAATCTTGTGCGTTAAATGTTGAGTTTCAGCATTTCATACGCAGCAGATTCAATAAAATTTCCTTACTTTGTAGAGTCCAAATATGATGAAAGGAATCCCAATTTTTTTTCTCGAATTTTTGATGATTTTTTTCAAAAAAGAGGAATATTTTTACAGAAAAAAAAATTATTATTTTAATTTTTCGCAATTTGGCAAAAAAAAAAATGCACCCTACAAAAAAGTTTGCTGTGGTTTGGGTCTCAAATTATCTGACTCGGCACCCACCAATGCACCGTCCATTGGAAACCTGTCATGACTCAGCTGTGGATGAATCACAACTTGATGGGCAACTATAGGGCTTCCTGCAGCTTAATCATGCAGTTGGTACCCCACAACCACATGGCACCAACTGTACCTAAATCTCTCATTGTCCTCTTTTTCACTTTCAAGAAATT
>Ga0209208_10006156_pt1 | contig 16548 bp, 6 predicted proteins | sample S1TSphfallax_3_FD_187694 | JGI IMG/M metagenome (GOLD analysis project Ga0209208, IMG submission 187694) | Host-associated microbial communities from peat moss isolated from Minnesota, USA - S1T2_Fd - Sphagnum fallax MG (SPAdes) (version 2) | ecosystem: Host-associated > Plants > Peat moss >...
ATAACTTATGAATAGTTTGAACGTCTAATGATTGTTTTATGTTCTATGATGTGATGATGGGTGGGTGGAAAATTGAATAAAAAGAATAAATTTCATCCATGAATGGTGAATTAAACTAGGAAAATTATCATTTTTTTGCACAACTAATTTTAAAGCTTATAATAAATGATTTTTTTCATATGCGTTAAGTTCAATGGATTTCATTTATAACATTAACCTAGTCACTTCTTGACTTAAATGGCATAATTTTGCAAAATACTTAGATCTGAAATCAAATAAAGAATAAATCCAAAAATAAATAATGTAGATAAAATATTGTTCAAGTTACAACTTATTGAAAGTTGCTATCTATAGTTTGTATCATATTGTGATTTGTGAGACCATTCTATTAAAGTAAATTCTAACATTATTGTCACGCACATTAGATTTGTGGCACAAGTGGTGGTTTATTTTGTCATGTATAAAAATTGTGAATTTAAGTTTGAAATTAGTACAAATCATTTAAATGTTTAAATATTTTGATTGAAGGTATAATTAAATAAATATGGATAACCACCCATGTTGTAAACACAAACAACAAGGTATCCAATCATGGGTACCCAAACCTGAATTATTATTTCCATGTGTATTCGATTTTTTAAACATGTCCAATGGCAACAATGACATGGCATGTATGCCAAATTTTGGATGAAATAAACACCATAGCGGTGTGAAAGCATTTTTTAAATGGTTTCTAGTTGGCCAACACTAGTGATTAGCTAACCATTGATTGTTATTGATTGGTTGGCTATAGTGATTAGCCCCAAGTGTGGCATATAAATGTTCATTGTGTGTATATTGTTCAATATTTGCTATTCATGGATGGGGAGGGTAAACATTAACATTAAATTAGGATGTCATAAATATTGATATTGCTTCAAATACATTGCATTGTTGGAATTACATTTACATATTCAAATCCAATCCCAATGTAATTTTTAAAAACAATTATATGTTGCTATATAATGAGTAAACATTTGGAAATTTTACATGTCCAACCCAAAAGGCATGGAAAAAACCATACACCTACACAACTTAACTTCATGTGCATGTGAAAAGTAGTTGATATCCATGTGTTTGGCCAAAACAATGCCAAAAAAATCCAATGTTGAAAGAGTGCAATTTAGCAACTTCACTTTTAATAATTAAAAAATTAACTCAAAATAGAGTCAAAAAATTTATTAGGCTTTCACTTTATTGTGTTGTTAATCTAAAGGCAAAAATTGTGATTATCTTACATATTCAAATTTTGAATTTCTACTTAGGACAATATGAAATTTGATTGTTATTTTTTGAACCATTATTTTGAGCATAATCAACTATTAAACCATGCAAATATGTAAGCTACGTGCATCCAAATTGCCATCCATGTGTGAAATGTTTTACTTCACATTGAATTAAATGACTTGTAACATTTTAAAATTTTACGATTGTCATTGTAGTTTATTAAAGTTCAAATTGTGCATGTTCAAACCCCCATTTTGTTAAATCCTTGAGCCATTTTTGTATCACAAAATTAGTTACAATAAAATGTCATGTATATCAAATTTTGGATGAAATCAAGTTGTGGTGGTGTGTAAATGGGTTCAATTCTTATAAATTTGTGTAAGATATGATGGGTGTCAAAAGACCTAAGAAAATCAAATGAATACTTTTGATTAACCAACCATAGTGACTAGCTAATGTGTGGCATTTAAATGTTCTTTTAATATATATTATTCAATAGTTCTTGTTTATAATCAAAGGGTAGGGGGCAAACATTTAACATTATATTTGGGTGCGATAGATAATGTTATTCATCAAATTCAATGCATAGCTAGAGTTGCTCTAACATGAGATTGAAAATGTACAAAACTTAAAGTTTTTTATTGAAATTACTTAGGTTGTATTCATATCCACATTGAAGGGATTTATGGGTGCACATTTTGAAAACATTATGCCCATTTTGATGTTCAATCTAAGTTTTGGTGTTACCATTGTGTGAATTTATGAAATTGTATGTAAATATGGACTTTATGGAACACCTTGAACTTTTTTAATGGATCATAGATTAAATTTTGGAATACAAGGTGGAAAAAGGCCTTAGTTATTTATCACACATGTTCTTAGCTATGGATCAACATTTGGAATACAAAAATGTGATTGTGGTTATTTTTCATATATAGGAAAATTTAACCAAATTTACGCTAGAAAAAGATGTTTACCTCTCAAAATTCCTATTTTTGTTGAAATTTTTTTTAAAATTTTTATTCTTTTTAATAAAAAAATTTCCTTCAATTTCTTGCAAAATATCTTTGTAATTTGCGTAGTTTTGAGAAAGTGGGGCTACACCATAACAAGCATAATCTAATTATTCACATTTTTTTGCATTTCCTTTTCTTTAAATTTTTTTTTCTTGAACTTGATGTATTATCAATAGCCTTGGGATCATTAGATTTTTTATCATATGTTGTGATCAAATTGTATCCATAATCTTCAAGCATTGAAACTTTTTAACATTGGCTTATGTTCACAATTTATCACCAAAATTTTGCATAAAAGCCAAATTAATTAAGGCCTCGCTAAATTTCCTTTTTAAAAAATTGCTTGAAATTAAATGATTTGTTAGGTTTCATTCATTTTCCAATTGTGGATATCTAGTACATCATTCAAAATTCATAAAGCCTTAATTAATTTCGCCATTTACTTGATTTTAAAACTTTGTGTTTGTCACCAACATTGCAACATTTAGACCTTCAAAATTAAGGATTTTCACCATCACCATGCATCTTTCTTTGTAAACACCTTCTTTCCTCATGAAGTCTTCTTGTTTTGATATTTGAATTGTTAGAAGGATTGCAAGTGACAAGGAGGGGGAGTGAAGTTATACCAATGTTGAAAATGTGAAATAGTTACATGTAAATGAAAACCCATAGTAGGAAGATGGGTGTGTCCCATGGTAGGAATATAGGTGTGATAGATTTGTTACAACACCACCATCTTGTAATTATTGGTGTAGTGGTGGTAATAATAGTAACAACTTTTTTTGGGGGGGGGGAATTTGAAATTTCAAAAAGGTGCATATTATAAAGGCACCTTTGGTGCATTTCCAATGACAGTGCAATATTATGCTTCAATTTGTCTCACATTGTGCCCTAGGGAAAATATTTACAAGATATTATTGAAAAACAACAAAATTTTAATACCCTTCTTAGCACACCCTTTACCAACTTTTAAGATTACATGATAATCTTTTTACATTGTTAAAAGGTTAAAAATATATAAGTGGTGTTACCATACTTTGATCTTTCATTATGTTTGATCCTTCATTCTAACATCAAAATTAGATGTTAGGTTAACTTTTAATGAAATTTATTTGTTGCACATAATCAAATTTCAATTCATTTAAATTGTAGTTAACCAAAGGCCTTATGTTCTAGTATTTGTAATGTCACCAAAAGTGCACCAAAGGTGCCTTATACAAGCCATCTTTTCTATTAAAAAAAGTAACTTGGGTTGTAAGAAATTATTAGTTTCCCACCAAGTTTATGCACAATGTCACAATGGTAGTTTTTGCAATATGAATGTGAATGCAACAATTCATTTGTATATTACATGTTAGAATTTCTCAATAAGGACTTACTTTGAGATTGTTAACTTGAGTATGCATACGATGTAAATATTTATTATACATAACTTACAAAATGAAAAGATCTATGGACTTATAAAGTGACTTGAATGAACTATGTGCCTTGACAATATGTTTTTTTATATGGTTTTCAAAATGGTCCAATAATTACCATTATGATTTTAGTTTAACAATACAATAATAAAATTAGGTTTTAAGGATTTTTGTAGCAAGCAAATTAATAGTCATTCTTAACGAACTTTTTTTTTTGTTTGGTTAATGCTAAAATTTGGATATTTTTATAAGTCCATATCATTATGGAAAATTATTCATTTTATGTTAGGTTTGTGCACACATGTTTTATTTTATTTTATTTAGGTTGGCCCAAGTAGTAAATTAAATAAGTATTTGGATTGAATGGATTGAATCTTGTTTAACTATTCAGTCCTTCCAAGGCTAAAAAAGAATACAAAGGAAATGGACTTTGGGTGATTTTGTAGGTGTTGCATAATGAACCACCCTAGCTTGTGTTCACCCCACTCTTCCCAAGTGTAAATCAATTCATTAATGAAATTATTTAAAAGTTCATCTATAGTACATTCATTGGATGGAAAACATGATTTTGGACCTAGTTGACCAAATATATGAAATTAAGAGGTGAATATTTATGGGTTGAAATAAATGGGCTCCATTGTTAATACCTTTCACAAATTGGATGTTTTTGGTTTACTATTTGCATCAACATTGGAATGTCAATCTTGAAAGGTTGTAATGTGTTTACATTTGTCAAAGTTATATTTCTTTTAAATGCAATTTGACAAATGTGTTTGATATGAATGAACAACAAATGTAAAATGCACCTTATGCCCTTTCCCTATATCAACTTTAATTATGATCATTGTTGGAGTTTTAAATCACATTAAATTTAAGTCAAAACATTGCAAAATTTCACAACAAAAAAAATCCACAAAAGCCCATTGTGGGTGTACATGTATATTTATGCACATTCAAATTACCTAACCATGTTACATGATTTTGTCTCTTTTTAATGACTTTGTTCAAACATCATTTTAGGCAAAACCATTATTTAATTATCCATTTTCTTTTTAAAGGAAAATTCATTATTTAATTTGTCAATTGTTTTCAAAAGGGTTGAAATTTTTTAATAGGTTTTGCTCAATAAAGTTTTGTTATGTGCAATTTCTTTTCCTTAAATCAATCAAACAATCCATCAAGGAGCCGACATGTGATCTATCAAATAACATAGAACCACCTTAATTTATATTACATGTCTTAAATAATATACCTTGAAATAAGAAGATGACCAAATCAATTTAAAATCAATAACAAAGACAATTTTCTTAATGACCATGTTTAATTTGGATGTCTACAAACATTAGAACTTATCACAACATTAGAAATGTTGGCCATTCCAAAAGCCATAGCCATAGTAGGCATTGAAAAATCATAAATTGACTTTAATGAAATACATTATGATGCATTTGTGGTGGGCATAATGTTAAGAACACCCCTTAAACTATTATCCAATCATTTTCTAATTGAAAAACTTCACTTTTGGCCCACCTTAACATTGATGGGGAAGTGAATCTTACTACTCGCACATGGTGTGTCATTTTTTAATAGATACTTAGGTCATGTTTTGAAAAGTTTTTTTGCACTTGTTGAAGGTTTGTCATTTCACATGAATTATTTGTTATTACAAGTGGTAAGCTTGGCAAACCAACAAGTACTTGGCTTCGAACATGTATTATTTCAACTCCTTCACTTCATTTTCATTTTGCAATTATCAATATACTTAAGAACAATCATGCAAAATTCTTTTTTGAGGAATTATAACTTTATAAAAAGTCTTGCATACAAGTTCATAGGTCTTGTAAAAGTTGCATGGCTTTTATGATAATTAATTTTTGTTTATGGATAATGAGGAGACCATGAATGTTCGTGGAAATGTTGTGTCATTTGGGCAATTACTTAGTTGTAATGGAGCACTAATCCTTGCCTCCTTCTTAGGGTTTTGTTATTATTTGATAACATTTTCAAATCCTTCCAAATGTTTGCATGATCAACCTTTTCTATTCATGGTGGTTGATCAACTATGAAATATATATATGGGGTCATTTATTGATGGCACAATTCATGTATTGTTTACATTATTCCCAAATTTGGGCCACCCTTTCATCAACTTTTAAGAGGCCTTGATTCAAATGTGTGCCACTTTTGCAAGCTTGAAGATTAATGCCTAAATCACTTGGACTACCACTTGTGGTTTAAAACTACCTTTTGATTCTTATTAGTAAATTGAGTTTATTGATGTTTGTGTGCAAGTTCTCAAGAAAATGAACCTTATGGGGTGGCATAAGTGTGTAATGGAGGTGGAAGGCAAGGCCATTTGTTATCACGCTGTAGTTGATCATGTTTTATAGTTATTTTATTGGGTTTGATTTGTGGAATCATGTTTTGTTTATCTTGAAATAAGATATTGATCCTTGGAAGAAGACAAATTAAAAAAGACCTCCATTTTTATCAATTGTAAACCTTCTAATTTCCATGTTGATTTCTAGAATTGAAAATGATAAATTATTGGTTTGGGCTTGGAGTAAACAAAATCTCACACATTTTATGATGTTGAGATCTCCCATGATGTATTCATAAGTAACAAAGTGATTTAATTTTACCAATATTGTCATCCATTATGGAATAATTCATAATGCAACATGCACCATGAGTTGATGATATTGGGTAGTAATTCATTGTACTTAATATGTAATGCATTTAAGCTTCTATTGCATAATTTGTTTTAAAGAAAGGTAGTATCTCAAAGATGGATTGAATGAAATCCATCTGTTGTATGGTATGGGCCCAAAGATGCAATATATTTTTAGTTTAATTCAAAACACAAATGCTTTTCAACACATGTGAACTAAGAGTATTTTCATTAGTGTTGTTAACTTTGCTTGCATCACAAAAAAGAACAAGGAGATGAAATTTATCATATTTAGTTCACACGTTCTTACTTATGTAGATTATATGCATTAATGATTTTTGAAGGTTTAAATATGCTCTTGTGATTCAAGAAAATATAAAAATCAACAAAATGTTTTTATCCCAAGCAATTCAAAAGAAAATTAGGTTTGTTGAAATGCATGTGCTATAATTCTAGAAGGTGTGTAGTTTGTGAAGATGCACCTTGTGGAAATGCAAGACACATTCATGTGCCATGTCTTAAAAAGGTGTTGGATTTGTGAAAATTCACCTCAAGGAAATGGAAGACACACATATTGTCCATTGCATTCATCATTTGTTTGTCTTAATCTACACAATGACAAAGAAATTGGAGTTAAACTACTCAATCACATTATATTTAACTTACAATTAAATTTTGTTAATGGATTGATCCATTAAAATTGCTCTATCAAGTGAGCTACAAGACATGAAAAGGGCCTTCCATTGATTATTTAATAATATAAAGAAAGACAACTTGGAAATTTGGAAAGGAGACGGAAAGGAAAAAAAAAACCATTAACAACACATTGTTTAAAGGTTGTTTTGGCAATAAGATTGCCAACATAAAACATTTGGATTATACTTGGCCCTTTATGGTTTTGCAAAAGGATTTGATTTATTTGTGAAGCTTTCATCATTTTTGCATTTTCAAACTTTATATATTGAAAAGGTTATAAATTTTATTTTATTTTTGGAATAAGTCCAATATGACATTTTTCATTTAAAACATGACATAAATGAATGGAGACCATTTTGCAATTTTGATCATTTGATTTTCATAAGTAGTGTGTAGCAACATGGAGCCCCAACCTCACAATGGAACATAATCTATTTACAAAAAAAAAGGTTGTTTTATTTGTTTGTCATGTTGAGAATTGAACCCTCTTCCCCAATCATGATAGTTCTTGTAATGTTTTTGATATCATTGGAAAACTTTCAATAAGCATGGGTGTGATAAGTTTGATTCATAATATTTTGGCCTATGGTGGAAAAATGATTGAATATTGAGCAATTGTTTCAATAAAAATTCATTTAAAAAAATGTATAGAAAAAAACATGTATAAAAAAAATGTGTACCAATGTAAATTGAACTAATTTTGCTAATTTATAGGAAATCTTTTCTATTTTTTTATTCCACAAAATTGAAAAAAATGTTGGAATCACATGTAAAAATGTTTAAAGAATAATGATACATTCACTACATTTGTTCATTTTCAATTTATTTTTCCCTTTCTTTATGGTTTTTCTTAAGTGGGTGAAGAAATGGTTATCTATTGGTTCCACTAGTTCCATTTGAGATGTGAGTTAACCATGGGAACATTAGTTCTACCTTGTAACATGCCTTGGTAAGACTTGTGACCACCTTGACAAAATGATGTCTCACTTTTTGGGCTAGTGAAACTTTTTTTTCATTGGGGGAAATTTCACCAAAAAATGAAATTTAAAATTTAAAACGAAGTGATCAATGGGCTTCAATTGTGAAAATTTAGAAAAAAGAAAAAGAAAATTGCTAGATTTTTATGTTTGGTTTTGAATACATAGCCATAAATATTTAAAAATTTATTAAAGATTTATATTTCATATTTGGGTTATAGCCAAATTTGGCTAAATATTCCTATGCATGATCACCTTTTTTTCTATGTTTTCTTAAGAATTATCACAACTTAATTAGGCTACATTAAAAAATTCCTAAAATACCTTTGGGCCACATTCCATTGTTTCTTAGGTCAAAGGGGCATCATCCATTGCAAAATTGTCATAATTGTGGATGAACCACAACCGAGGTGCCCTTGGTAACCTATTTTGTAAACCATTCTACTTTCACCTCACATTACTTAGGTAACTTCCTATGTAAAAAGTGTGTTAAGTATCATACATAAGTAGGTTGGGCATGTTAGTGATTCTTATTTAACTAGATAGTAGCCAAGGCATTTGGTGGCTCCTAGGTAGATGAATGTGAGAGAGAGCACAAATGCTTTATTTGGCATTCGGAAACAAGAGCCTCTTGAATTAAAGGCTATCACCCCTAGTCAAAGGTGGGCTTTATGAAAGTCACTTCAATGAAATTTAAGCAATTGTGAGGAGGATTGGAGGATATATAAACCTAGTCAAGCAAGGCTAGAGCAATTTGAGTGAGAACAAGAACTTGGTAATCAGGACGAATGGGGCATCATGATTTTTGTTGGAAATTTTTTAAAATACAAAATCACTAACAAAACATTTCCATCTAATAGTGTGATGGGTGAGATGCAATTTTCAAATGTAACACATATACATGTGGATAGTTAATACATAGCTAAACTACTTTGAAAAATTCCTATGAAATAATGAAAAAGTGCAATCCTTTAGGCTACTTACATAGATACGTGAAAATGGGAAAATGTTAATTCTATATTTTATTATTGAACTGAACAACATTCCAAGACAAATTTCCCATCTTGGGCCAATCAAAAGATTCAGCTCGATACCCAAAACTAAACCAAGATTAGGACTAGGATTACCACATCTAACCAATGTGAATTGCCTTAAATACATTTACTATGAGCACCAGGGTTTTAAAATTTTGGGCAATTGTGTGAGGTAAGTAGGTGGATTGCCAATCAACAAAAGAGGCCATAGCCAAAATTTAAGAAAAGTAGATTTATCAAGGTGAAGCCTCTCTAGTAGTTTTTGGGCCATAGTGAACACACTAACACACTATCCATCCATTGGATGCCCATTATTACTCAGTTGTGGATGAACTTCAACTGAGTTAAGATTTGGTTTCACCTTGGTAACCAATTCTGTAGGAAAATAAGTCTCATATATAGGTAGACAGGTAGGAAAATAGGTTTCATATATAGGTAGATAGGTAGGAAAATAGGTAACTACTAGTTAAGTAGATGGTTTATACATGGGTAAGGGCTGGTTTTAATACCTACTTAGTAACAACCTACTTGTGGTGGGTTGTTAGTAGGTGGGTAGGTAGGTAGGTAGAAAAGAAGAAGAAGTAAGGTAACCAACCACCATGGTTAGCTAGGGAACTGGAACCCAACAGAAAATTGTTTCCTATCCACTTACCATTCATCCTTCATGGTGCGTTGGTGGGTGTTGGTTCATTGTGGCCGAAGATTCATGACAAGTGGATGCGTTGCCATGCATATGGACTATGGAATTTGGAGTTGAGCCATTTGTGCAACTTTGTGATAAATGTTTTCCTAGAAATTGTGTGTGGGGACATGTGCCTTTAAACCCTACATTGTAGAGTGGTGAACAATTGGCACCCTTTGTCCACCCAATTGCCCTAACCCTCCTAAAACCCTAAAAATTGGTGGTGGGTGGCCTTGGGTGAACTAGTAGCACCCACATTAATAACATGGTAAAAACTAAAAACCTCACAATTCATCTAAATTGCTTCTCAATATTATAGATCTCCCATGCTTATTAGACTAAATGGGGGTCTCTGAGTCCAAATCTAACATTTTTTTGGGTTTAATTTGGTCATTAATTAATTAAGAGGGGCTCACTCAAGAGGGTGAAGGTACCAATGTGGGTGGTGGTTCACACTTGCCGGTTTGGCATGACATTCTAAACGAATCTCATTAACAAATTGTGAAGCTCCTTTGCACCTAATTTGAGAGGTTTGTTTGTTTCATTGTGGGTGGGCTTTGTAAAGGAAGGGGACGGAGAGAGATACCATACCACCTTGCCAAAAACCCTTTAAGAAGGTAAAGGAATGGTGGAATGGGTTAGCACAATTACCCTTGAAATGGCATCCATTTTCTCTTTGAAGAAGGTATTAGGTGGGCATTTTTATTTTATTTTTGGGGGTGGGGGTTGGTTCATCCATTATATAAGAATTTGACTATTGTAATACCTTGGTAGCTTTGACACATGTCTATTGAATAATTAATTAAATTTGAAAATTTCAACATTTCTGAAAATAATATAATTAGTGTCAAAGTTGTCAAGGTAGTAAGGAAATGGAAATTTTTGATACCCATTTTGTTCAAACCTAGAAATAAACTTCATAAATGGCCAAGGGTGTCCTTTACTCTCAATTAGATTATAGACTTCATTCTTACCTTTATCATAGTAAACAAATGCATTATCAAGCATGTACCCACTACTTAGATTAACTAGTCACTTCCTAATCCCATTGATACTTGAGTGTTTTTATTATCACCCATTAATTCATCACCCCATATAATGTCCTAAATTCAAAGGAAGGGAAAAAAAGGAAGGTGATTATGAGGTACCCACTCCTTTGAACAATTGGAAATCATCATCACAATAGAGGCAAATTCTTACTTTCCATCTTTTAAAAAAAAAAGAAAAAGAACCCAAACAAATACCTAATAACAACCAAGGATGGGATGCCACCATATCTTTAGACTTTCAACAAAAAACCTAAAGATAAGAATCCTAGTTGAGTTGGTCAAATCCCCTTTTTCTAAAAACAAATGACTTACAATACAATAATAATGAAGAATTTTTTATTGTAATTTATTAAGATCCCTCATGTGGAGTTGTTGTTGCAAGAGGATGAAACACCCACCACCACCAACACAACAACAACAACTATGCACATTACAACAACATTGCTAATACTTCGTTAAACACTCATCATTTTATATTACTACTCCACAAACCTTCAAACAACTCTCCATACTAAACAACTCCATAACTCTAAATACTAAAACCCAAATTTTAAAAAAAAAATTCACCTCTATCAATCAAAAGGAAGATATCAACAAAAACTTTCATTACCTACCTCAATTCAAAAGCCTAAAAGAAATTGCTTCTTAAGACCCCATTTTTTTCATGTTAATAAGATCTTTGCTTATTAGGGCTAATTTTCTTACAAAAGTGATAATACCACCTAATAATGTTGAGGGTCATACATAGAAACTTCGACTCAAAAGATACTCAAGTTTTTTAATCTATTATACTAGAAAAAGAATTGTAGTTTCAGGATTTGCCTTGAAAAGTGTGTACCTCCAAAAAAAAGTATAATAACAAAGTGAGTTCACCTAATGAAGTAAAGTACTTTGTCTAATGAAGTACTTGTACCTCAATTAAGTACTTGCTTAAGCTAATTGAGTTGTGTCAATCAGTGTTGCATTAGAATTAGCTTAATCATCAACACCCAAAACACCCTAAAGTCTCCAAAACTTGGTGATCTTGAGCTTGCAAAATTCTCTTCATGTTTTTGTTTTGTTTTGTTTTGTTTTGTTTTGATCCTATTTGGAGGAGACAAGAAGCTTTAGATCTTTTTTGGTTGGTGTTGTTGATGTTGTTGATGTTGTTGAAGATGGTGTGATTGGGAGGATTGGGTGGGAGACGAAGCTCAAATTCTGTTTTTTGAGGTGTTTTTACATTGTTGTTGAAGATGTTGTGATTGGGAGATGTGTTTTGTAGATGTTGTTGAAGAAGATGGTGTGATTAGGAGAGTTGGGTGGAGATGGCAAAGCTCAGATCTTCTTGTGTGTTTTTGTTGTTGTTGATGATGAAAATGGTGTGACTGGGAGAATTGGGTGGAGATTTTAAAAAGCTCATGTTTTTGTGTGTTTTCTTGTTTTTTATGAAGATGGTGTGATTGGGAGAGTTGGGTGGGAGAGGAAAAGGCTCAGATGTTGTTGTATGTTTTGTTGATGAAGTTGGGGTGATTGGGAGAATTGGGTGATTCAAGAAGAATCATGAGTACCATGATGACGATGATGGTGGACGGAGTAGCAGTAGATGTGTCTGAGAAGAACAAGAAGGGGGATCTGTTGTCATCAGCCGTGTACAATATTGAAGATGGTGATGATGATGATGGTGATGATGTGCAATCGGAGAAGAGCAGAGTGCTGGTGGCCAAAGCAGAAGCAGCTGAATTGGAATCATTGGAGCATCACCTTTCATCAATTGGAGATTTAACCATCACTCAATTTGAAACTATACAAGCTGCTGCTCAAGCTGTTGCTGCAAAACTTGCTGAAGAAGAAGAAGAAAAAAAGAGAGAAGAGGTAACAAAAGGATTCCTAATCTAACCCACTTTCCAAATTGGAAAACAGCTGTAGCTCCAAAGACTTGAAAGAAACACAAAGAAAGAAATAAGGAAAGAAAAATAGAAATAGATTTTGTGTATGCTGCTGAGACTCCCACACCTTGCTGATGCTTTTCTGTGAACCTTTTGCAGCTGATGGTTTGCTGTTGTGAACCCTTTTGCAGACAGTTAACAGTTCCAAGGAAGTCAAGTCACGCTATGGACATCAATGTAGTAGTAATCATACACATCATCATGGGCAGCACCAGCACCAGCAGCAACAAACACATGCACCAAGGCGAACTACCACAGCAACCAAAAATGGCCCTGGTGATGGTGCACTCCCATCCTTCCGAAGCTCCTTGAGGCGTACTAGTGGAAACTTGCGTGATTGCGAAAAGGTTAGGCTCAAGAAATTCATCCAAATGCAAAGGCGTGTTGGTTTCTGATCATGATCATGTACAGTTCCTGCAAGTGATCAGATGTTGCCTGATGTTGTTGCTGCAAGTTTGCTGAGAATTTGAGTTTGTTTTAGGTTATGGTTTCAGGTTGCTTGAGAAGAGTAGTGATTTGATCTCCTTTGAACTTGCCAAAGCCATTTGGTTGTTATTGCAATTGTGGGTGGTGGTGGTGGTGGTGGCAGAACAAGCTGCAGTCAATGGTATCAATGGATTTGCCATCAGTTTTGAAGAAACTACGCACTTTACTTGGTGGACTTGCAGGACGTGTTGCCGGAAGAAACAAGGATGATGCTGCAGAAGCTCTTTCTCTTGTAAAATCTTCCCTAGCATCTTCATCTTCCTCTTTGTACAATGTCTTCTTAGCTCAATCCTGAAATGTTTCTGTAATTTTCCCTAGCTTGTGACCTCAGACAACCCATGTCCTCACATGCGGTTTTTTCTTTTCTTCAGGGATTCTTATTGGATCACGCCACTCTCCCTGCTTTGAACATTTCATCAGATATGAAATTGTACTCTAGGATTGTAAGGACCTGCTGTCATTTGTCAAGAGTGTCAAAAGAGCACAATCAAGTAGCATGATTACAAGAGCTCTAAATAACGCTTCTTTGTTTTCTCAATGACTTCAAATTGCAGGTTGAAGTGATGAAGGCACAATGGATTAAGAAAGAGAGGGAGTTGGAACAAGAGAAGGAAAATGTCAGAAAACAGGCAGCTCTGTTCAAGCAGGTGCACATGCACACTGCCTTGAAACTCCTTCCTCTCTTTTTCTCTCTCACTTGCTCCCTTGCTCTCTACTCCAATTGCCAGTATCTCTTTTTCTTCACAGTTGGAAAATTTTCAATGTGAGGGCATGAGTTCTTCAAGGCACTGTAAGGGATGGGACAGGCGTCAGATGATGCAAGGAAGATGATGGAGAAGGCACAATCTAATGCACATTCAGAAATAGAGGCAGCACGTGCTACAGTTCTACGTGTGGAAGCTTCTCTCATGGAGCATGTGGAGTCACTAGGCATTGCAGAGAAACAGGTATGCTGCCACTTTGGATCTCTCTTCAAATCTTTTCATAATTTTCTTTCTCCCCCACAAGAAAAAATTAAGTCTCCCAATTACATTTTGACCCAGTTTTCAGTATGTTACAATTCTATAAATTGGGTTTGGTCCTCTCTAGAATTGCAAAATGAGAGATTTTTTGTCCATGTGAATGAATTAGAGAGAGAGAGAGAGATTTTCCATGTGTATTGGGATGTGATCAATGCAGGAGCTTGAGGAGATGAGAAAACAAATCATCGAAGCTCGAAGGATAAAAATGCTTCATGAACCCAGCAAGGTCTGATCTTCTTAATCCCAAGACTGAAAAAACACATTACAAAACTTCTAAGATCTTAAGACTGCATGGTGATGATGATGGGTCTTTCGCTCCCCTTGATCATCATTGAAAGAAAGTAAGGTGGTTAGACTTGAATTGGCAGACAATGGATATGGAGTTTGAGATTCAAGGTTTGCGCCAACAGCTAACTCAGAAGACTGTTGAACTAATACATACACGCAAAGAGGTATGCATGAGTTTTAGGGTTTAGGGTTTAAGGTCTGTCAGTATGCCACATAGTCAATTTCAAAAGGCTCTCTTTACATAGTTGATCTCAGACAGTCTCTTTCCATACTCAATCTTGGAAGATCTCTTTTGCATAGTCAGGAGATCTTTCTTTCTTTCTTTGCAGAAGGAAAAAAAACCATTACAACTTGTAGGCATCAGATTTTGTGGTGAATTGAGGGGCTGAGTTGGGGGTGTTCTGGGATGGGCAGTTAGTGGCTGCCAAACGCACAGGGCAAGCAGGGCATTTTCAGTTACAAGGCGAGGAGCGACTAGGGGCCTCACTCACAATTGGTCCCTCAAAAGAAAATGATTTTGATATCTCCAAATGTACCATTCAGTGGCACCGGGAGTCAGCTGATGGAAGCAAGCATGGGCGTATCACAGGTGCACATAGCATTACACTAACTGAGGTGACCCAACACTCTGGATGCCTGACATAGTTGCGCCATGATCTCTCATGTTTTGAACTAAGTTGCACAAGTAAGTGATTGCATGAGAATGCAGTTCAATTTCTTCATAAATAAAACCATCTGCAAAAGTTCCATACTGGAACTGGAATCTGGCCTCTTGCATGTATCCAGTGTGTAGGTAGCTGGCAATGTAATGAGTTTGTTGGTGCATTAACTTGCAGGTGCCAACAGGCCTCAATATGCACCTGAACCTTTTGACGTAGGCTGGGTTTTGCGGGTGGAAATTCTTCTGCCAAATGGCAAACAGGAAACTCTTTTGACTTCCGGACCTTTAGATGCAGGTACAAAATAATCCTTAAATGAAATCACTCATTTGGCAGAATTGCAGACCCTAAACCCTAAATCTTAAATCACTTCTTGCAAAAGCACAGGCAAGCTTATCTTATTAGCACTTAACCATGTCACGATGGTGGGATCAATTGCAGCTCCAGGACTTGGCAATTATGTGGAAGCACTTTTCAAAAAAGGCAGCGCTGAATTTGATGTGTGTTTTTCTTCATCAAAATGTTATGTGCCTTTTGATGATTTCCACGTGTGAATCAAGATCAGTCCTCAGCTATCAGTAAGGATTACAGACTTGAGATTGACAGTCAGAGAGACTGATTTATTGAACTCTGATAATTGCAGGTGAGACTGGTCCAGCAAAATGGGGAGATTCTTGAGAAGCCTTTGCTTCATGTTCTTCTTGTAGAACAAACACAAATGAAACTTTTCAAAGGCCGCACAACCAAGGCAAAAGAGGACTACTCCTCCAGTATTTGGGTTAGAGATCAATCAATCTCAAAAAATGTCTTATTTTTGTTTTGGATTGGACCAGTTTTCTCTGAAAATTCACCCAAAAAGCACATGTGCCATTTTTTTGAAACCTGAAACTAGAGCAATGTTTTTGATAAGCATGAGTCTGGCACACTGAGAGTCTCTCTCACAATGGCTGCGCATGTTTTTTTTTCCCCCAACCTGAAATTAGAGCAATGTTTTGGTTAAGTGTAAGTCTGGTGCACTGTGAGTCCAAGTGGTGCAGTTGTTCTGGTGTGTATGATGGTTCTTCCATACTTTAAGGCAGTTATTGGATATGCAATGCAGCTTTGTGGAGCACGAGGAGCAGGTCAAGCAGCAGTACGATCACTATACTGGGTTGCAAATAAAGGTCTAAGCTTAATGCTCGTGTTGGAGTCTGAGAGAGAACGCAATGCTGCGATTTTGCTTGCAAGGCGATTTGCAAGTAACCAAAATGTAAGTTTTGTTTTGCTTTTTTTTTGGTTAACATTGTGCTCTTTTTCTCGTCTGCATAGAGATTACCCAATCAGATTTTGGTTTATGAATTATTCATGAAAATCATATTG
>Ga0209208_10006157_pt1 | contig 16547 bp, 10 predicted proteins | sample S1TSphfallax_3_FD_187694 | JGI IMG/M metagenome (GOLD analysis project Ga0209208, IMG submission 187694) | Host-associated microbial communities from peat moss isolated from Minnesota, USA - S1T2_Fd - Sphagnum fallax MG (SPAdes) (version 2) | ecosystem: Host-associated > Plants > Peat moss >...
GTCAGTTGCGCAGCATTGGTTAATTCAATGAGGTGGGGAGCGACGAAACTGCCGTGCGCCTGGGAGCCTCCCAAGGCGCACACCTTGAGTACCCGCGCCTCGACGGCGATGCGCGCGACATGCGCATGCAGTCCGTCGGCGGCTGCGCTCGTGATCACGGGACCCAAGTCGGTGCGCGGATCGGCCGGATCGCCTATCACCAATTCGTCCATCGCGCCCGCGATCATCTCGAGTACGGTATCGGCGATCTCTTCCTGCAGGAACAGCAGTCGCAGCGCCGAGCAGCGTTGGCCGGCGCTCAAGAACGCCGAGTTCATGACGTCATCGACGACCTGTTCCGGCAGGGCGGTCGAATCCACGAGCATTGCATTCAAGCCACCGGTCTCGGCGATCAGCGGCAGGATCGCACCGTCTCGCGCCGCGAGCAGCCGATTGATCGTCAAGGCGGTCGCGGTAGAGCCGGTCATGGCGACGCCCGCGAGTGCCGGGTGGGCGAAAGCGACCGCGCCGAAATCGCGGCCGCGTGCCGGCGTCAGGTGCAGGACCTCCTTGGGCACGCCGGCCTCGTGCAACAACTCGACGAAGCGCGCGGCGATCAAGGGCGTGGGTTCGGCGGGCTTGGCGACGACCGCATTACCCGCGACCAAGGCCGCGGTCACTTGGCCCGCGAAGATCGCGAGCGGAAAGTTCCACGGGCTGATACAGGCGAATACGCCGCGCCCCTGCAGCGAGAGTTCGTTCGATTCGCCCGTGGGGCCGACGAGGCGCACGGGTTCACCGAAGGAGGCGCGCGCCTGAACCGCGTAGTAGCGACAAAAATCCGCCGCCTCGCGTACCTCGGCGATCGCGTCGGCGAGCGTCTTGCCGGCTTCGCGCACGAGCAAGGACATGAAATCCAGGCGGCGCGCTTCGAGCAGATCCGCCGCTCGATCGAGGCAGGCCGCGCGAGCCACGCCGCCCGCGCCATCCCACTCGGGTTGCGCGCGCGCACCCGCATCGAAGGCGGCGACGATCTCCGCGGCAGTGGCATCGCGCGAGCTGCCGACCCGATCGCGACGATCGGCGGGGTTCGTGATCGCTTCGCCGACGCCGGGCAACGCGACCCCGGAGATGATGGGTCCGGCGGTATGCGAGACTTTTGCCCGCGCCGCAAGTCCGGCCGAGAGCGCGGCCAGTTCCAGAGGATCGCCGAAATCGAGACCGGTGGAATTGCGCCGATCGGCGAACAGCGCGACGGGATCGGGTAGGCGCGGATGCGCGTAAGCCTCGAGTCGCTCCAATTCAGTCACGGGATCACGGACGATCTCGGCGACCGGCACCTGCTCGTCCATGAAGCGATTGACGAACGAGGTGTTCGCGCCGTTCTCGAGCAGCCGCCGCACGAGATAGGCAAGCAGGTCCTTGTGCTCACCGACCGGCGCATAGACGCGCACGCGCGGAAAATCCGGAATGCGTCGTTGCGCCTCGGCGTAGAGCAATCCGCCCATGCCATGCAGACGTTGGAATTCATACGGAGCGCCGGGGGGTGCGAGTTCGAGGATCGATGCCATGCTGTGCGCGTTATGCGTCGCGAACTGCGGATAGAGCACGTCGACATGCCGGAACAGGCGATCCGCGCAGGCAAGATAAGACACGTCGGTGGTCAACTTGCGGGTATATACCGGATAGGTCGCAAGGCCACGCTCCTGACTGCGCTTGATCTCACTGTCCCAATACGCCCCCTTGACGAGGCGCACGCTCATGCGCCGCCGCGTTGCATGCGCCAGCGCGGCGACCCATTCGATGACGTCCAAAGCGCGTTTCCCGTAGGCCTGGACCGCCAGGCCCAGGCCGGGCCAGGCGCGTGTCGCCGGATCGCGCGCGAGCGCTTCGATGACGTCGAGCGATAGGTCCAGGCGATCCGCTTCTTCGGCGTCGATGGTGAGTTGAATGCCGGCGGCGGCGGCGCGTCGCGCCAAGGCGGACACGCGCGGCACGAGACGCTCGAGCACGAGGGCATGCTGCAGCAGCGAGTAGCGTGGTTCCAGCGCCGATAACTTGATCGAGATGCTCGAGGCTTCGTGCGGCGCGCGGCCGCCCGCAGCGGCGCCGATCACGTCGATCGCGTGCTCGTAGGAGGCGAGGTAACGCTCGGCATCGAGTCGCGTGCGCGCGCCCTCGCCGAGCATGTCGAAGGAACAAAGACCGAGCGGCGCCTCGGCGGCGCTGCGCTTCTGCGCCTCCTCGATCGTCCGGCCGACGACGAATTCGCCGCCGATGATGCGCATCGCCCGGCGCACGGCGAGGCGCACGACCGGCTCTCCCGCCTTGCGCGTGAACTTCGCGATCCAGCCGAGCGCATCGTTCTTGATCGACGGCTCGAGTTCGAGGATTCCGCCCGTCAACATCAAGCCCCAGGTCGAGGCATTGACGAACAGCGATTCGGACCGGCCGGCATGAGAGGACCAATCACCTCCCGCCAGTTGTTCGGCGATCAGCTTGTCAGCCGTGGCATCGTCGGGTATCCGCAGCAACGCCTCGGCGATGCACATGAGCGCGATGCCCTCCTGATTGGATAGACCAAATTCCTGCAGGAAGGCGTCGAGAAAGGGGCGCTCATCGCGGCGCGCGCGCGCGCCCTCGACGAAACCGCTGGCCACCGCTACGGCGCGATGACGGGCCGCGCCCGTGAGTTCCAGGTTCTGTAATAGACGGGTGACCGCGCGTTCCTCCGGCCACAGGCTGTGCTCGCGCATGCTCTGGCGCAGAACGTCCAGCGGCTCGCCATCGAGAGCGGGTTCGGGTTTTGCGGACATATTCGGCTTCTCCTCCGGCTGAGCTATGACCCAGTATCTAACAAGTTGGCAATAAACACCTGTGCCGGATGGAGTTCGTCGACCGAACTCAAGCGGATGGGTCCATCCGCGGTCGCGGTGGAGGTCCCGGTGCCGGACCCCATCCCCATACTTAGCGCGAGATCCCAGGGCGCAAGGATTTCCCGCCCACCCCCGGCGTCGGCGGCAGCGCCCGGCCCCGCGATGACCACGGCTCCGGCGATTGCGAAAACCAGTAGCGAAGCTCGCGGTGCAGCTTCCAGAGTCAGCTCCGAGAGCAGGGACTGTACCCGGACGTGCGGCGCCGGCAGCGCGGCCGAAACCATGAGATTGAGGTCGGTGCAGGGACCGGCCAGCAACTCACAGTGTGCGGCCAGGCCGCCGTCAAAAGCTACGTGAGCGCCGTCCTCGCTCAAATTCGCCTCGGTTCCGTCGGCGAAATGCAGCTGCATACCGGCGCCACGCAGCAGGGTGAGATGACGCCGATAGCCGGAAAAATCCGAAAACGGACCCGATGCCGCGATCGTGGCTATACTGACGCGCCAGCGAAACTCGGGGCCATCGGCCGGGACGCGTAGCGCCTCGTGGGTGACGCCGCCGCCGTTCTTCCACGGAATCGCTTTGAACGATGACTGACGGATGATCTGCACGCGGGCCTTCGGGTGGTGGCCGGTTTCGGCCGTCAAATTTTGCGAAATACTACGATATGCTGGACCGGCAGGCGTTCGGAGGTCCGCTCCCAAATCACGGGAAACGGCCGCATTTCGCGGCGAATTTGTGCGACGCTCATTTTGTGCAGCGGTTTGATCGCGACCGCTGGATCCTCGCCGCGGTACTCGACGAACACCAGGCGCCCCCCGGGCCGCAGCGAGCGCAAGATGCCGCGGATGATCTCGGCCGGAAATGCCAGTTCGTGATAGACATCGACCATGACCGCGAGGTCCACCGAAACGGCGGGCAGGCGCACGTCTTCGGCCGTGCCCAGCACCGGCACGACATTGCGGGTGTCCGGCTGGCGGGCGAGATCCCGCAGGAGGTCGATCATCTCCGGCTGCACGTCGACGGCGTAGATCTTGCCCTCGGGCAGGAGCGGAGCCAGCCGTCGCTCCAGGTAACCCGAGCCAGCGCCGATGTCGGCGACGGACATCGTCGGCTCGAGCCGCAGCTCCTCGATGAGCCAGTCCGGCCGCTCCTCTCGCTCGCGGCTGGGGCGATCGAGCCAGGGCGCGCCGTCGAAGCCCATGACTTGGGCGATTTCGCGTCCCTGATAGAACTTACCGATGCCGTCGGGGCTCGCCGGTCCGGTCTTGTATTCGGTCTCGGCGACGGGCGCCGCTGATGGTGCGGTTGACGGCGCGCCGCAGGCGAGGCTGGCGCAAGCGAAGCCCGCGAATGCATTCGCGAGCAAGCAGGCAAATCCGGGCGCGTGCCGGGCAGCGTGCGCCGAGTCAGCCCTGCGCAGCAATGACCGCGATCTCGACCTTGAACTCGCTGGCGGCCAGCCGCACGCTCTCGACGGTCGCGCGCGCGGGTGTCGCACCGGCGACCACCCAGGCATCCCAGACCCGGTTCATCTCCGCGAACGTCGACATGTCCGCAAGCCAGATCGTCGCCGAGAGTATCTGGCTCTTGGAACTACGCGCCTCGGTGAGCAGCGAGTCGATCTTCGCGAGGATGTCGCGGGTCTGTTCCGCGACGCCCTCACCGCTGCCGACCTGGCCCGCAAGATAGACCGTTCCCTGGTGAATGACCGCCTGCGACATACGCGGTCCACTGTGTAAGCGTTCGATCGACATGCTGTTTCCTTGCTGATCAGTGGCGAATCAGGGCGGCCGTTTGCTGAGCCTTTTTCTGGGCCTCGAGCCAGCGATCGGTGCGCGCTTCGAGCAGATCCAGCGGCAGCACGCCGCCGCTCAGCATCTCGTCGTCGAAGCGGCGTAGATCGAACCGGTCGCCCAATTCCCGGCGAGCCCGCTCGCGCAGTTCGCGAATCTTCAATTGCCCCAGTTTATAGCTGAGCGCCTGTCCGGGCCAGGCGATGTAGCGATCGGTCTCCGATTGGATCGTGGGCTCATCGATCGCGCCCGCAGCGCGGAAAAAATCCACGACCTGCTGCCGATTCCAGCCCATCGCATGCAGGCCCGTGTCGACGACCAGACGCTGCGCACGGAACAACTCGCTCGTGAGCCGACCGTAATCGCTGATCGGATCCTGGTAAAAGCCGACCTCCTTGCCGAGTTCCTCGGCATACAGCGCCCAGCCTTCGATGTAGCCGGAATTGCCGCCGTGCAGACGAAACTTCGGTAAGCCTTGCAGCCGCTGCGCGACCGATTGCTGCATGTGGTGTCCCGGGATGCCCTCGTGGTAGGCGGTCGCCTCATCGTCGATCAGAGAGCGCTCCGCGAAATTCGACGTGGCGACACTGACCCGACCGGGCCGTTTACCGTCCGGCGTGCCGGTCTGGTAATGCGTCGCCATCGCTGCCTGAAATGCCGGGATGGCCTCGACCGTGACCGGCGCGTCCGGAATCACCGTGAAGAGATCCGGCAATTTCGGCTCCATCTGCGCGATGTAGCGGCGGAAATCGTCGAGAATTTGCTCGCTCGACTTGGGCTTATATTTCGGGTTGTCGCGCAGCGCGGCCCGGAACGCGGCAAGATCGGGGTACCCTTGCGACTGCGCAATCACCCGCATGTCCGCTTCGATGCGCGCGATTTCTCGGAGGCCGATCGCATGAATCTCCGCGGGCGTCAGACTCTCGATCGTCGTCCGCGCGCGGATATCATAGCGATAGCGTTGCTGTCCGTCGGGCAGCGAGGTCACGGCGAGCGTCGTGCGGCCATGCGGCGCGTACTCGGTCGCGATGAAGGCCGCGAAGGCACGATAGGCCGGGAGCACCCGGTCATTGACGGCCGCGACGATGGCTGCGGTGAGCCGCTGCTGATCTTCGGCGGAAATATCGGCCGGGTAGCGCTGCGTCGGACGCAGGAAAGGATCGGCGCTCACTATACCGTCACATTGACCCGGCACTTTCTCGAGCAAGAAGCGCACCGGCATGAGCTGATCCTGCATCCCCGCCCTCAACACCTCCTCGGTTTCCGCGAACACGCGGGGAATCTGCTCGAGACGCGAGATGTAATCCTCGTATTGTTTGACCGTATAGAACGGCGCAGAGAGCGGCAAATCCGCCAGATGCAGGTGCGGGCCGTCCATCTGGCTGACCGGCATCTCGAACTCCTTGAGCGCATAGCCCTCGAGCCGCCGCTGCAGGGACCGCGCCATGACCTCGTGGGAGAGCTCGTCCTGCTCGGGAAAGCCCGTGGTCGAAATCGCCTCGAGCCGGGTCAGATAAGCCTGATCGCTCGTATGCTGGGTCGCGAGGGCGGCGAGAGAATAATCGTCGAGCCGATCGTTGTAGCGATAGTCTCCGTAAGCGCTTGCGCGCTCCGGATGGGTGAGGAGGTCCGCCTCGTATTGTTCCTCGAACAAGGCGTTTTGAGCCGCGATTCTGGCCTCGACCGACGACGATTTCGGGGACGCCTCCGGCGGTGCCGTGGAGGCGCAGCCGCCGAGCACGAACAACAGCGTGCAGCCGTGGACGAATGCATTGAGAAGCGCCGATCGTTTTTGCGTCGATCGTTTTTGCGTCGATCGCGAAACGCTGCAGTCTACTTGGGCTTGCATGCGACGAAGGTTACCATAGCGGCATGAAACCGATACCCGCCCGCCTAACGCGCATAGCTCTCTGCTCGATTGGATCTTTGCTGTCCGCCGGATCGATACTCGACGCTCGGGCGGACGCCGCAGACGCGCCCCCGGGCGACCGACAGATCGTCTTGCATGCCGCGCATCTGCTCGACGTGGCAACGGGCCGACTGCTTTCTCCTGGCGAAGTCTTGATCCAGGGCGAGCGCATCGGCGCCGTCGGGACCACCGTTACCCATCCGCCGGGCGCGGAACTCTTGGATCTCGGCGACACGACGCTGCTGCCTGGTCTGATCGATGCGCACGTGCATTTATTTCTGCACCCCGGCGCGGAGGATCTGCAAACGGTCGAGGAATCCGTGCCGCAGCGAACTTTGCTCGCGGCGGTCGCCGCGAAGCAGGATCTCTTGGGAGGCTTCACGGCGGAGCGTGACATGGGCACCGAAGGCGCGGGCTCCGCGGACACGGCCGTGCGCAACGCGATCAACGCGGGTCTGATACCCGGCCCGCGCCTGCGCGTCAGCGGCAATGCGATCGACATCCTTGGCGGGCACGAGGACGCCACCAAGTTCAATCCCGCCCAGCACGTCTTGTCGAACGCGGATTACGCGAATAATGCCGCCGAACTCGTCGCCACGATCCGTGAACAACACAAGCAGGGTTCGGATTTCGTCAAGATCTACGAGACCGGGCACGATCAGCTGCACGACGGGGTTTTTTCGACGCCTTATCAGTACAGCACCGAGGAGTTGCAGGCCGCGGTCGTGGAGGCGGCGCGCCTAGGAACCGTCGTGGGCGTGCATGCCAACGGCGAGCCGGGGACTCTCTACGCCGCGCGGGCCGGCGTCGCCTCGATCGACCACGCGGCCCAGCTCAGCGATGAAACCATGGCCTTGATGAAGACCAAGCACATCCCCGCGGTGCCGACCTTCGCGGTGATCGAGTACTTCGCGGCCCATGCCGCGACAGCGGCCGAGGCGGCGCGCGACCATGCCATGCTCGACTTCAAGATCAAGGAGTTCAAGCGCGAGATCGCTGCCGGTATTCCCTTCGCGGTCGGTTCGGACGTGGGACCGTTTCCGCACGGCACGCAGGCCCGCGAACTCGTGCTCATGGTCGAATACGGTATGAGCCCGCTCGCAGTCCTCCAGGCGGATTTACTCAACGGCGCGAAGCTGCTGGGTTGGGCTGGGCAGATCGGTGAACTGAAGCCCGGCTACTATGCCGACGTCATCGCGGTGCCCGGCAATCCGCTCGAGGACATCAGCGCGGTCGAGCACGTGGGCTTCGTCATGAAGGGCGGCGTGGTGGTCAAGCGCCTGTCGTCGGACGAGCGGTGAAAGCCCGGCTGCCGCTTGCATATGCATATGCGCGTGCATTTGCGCTGGCGACACTGACCTGGGTCGCCGGGTCGCGGGCCACATTCGGTAAATGCGAGATCAAGATCGGTGCGCAATTCCAGGTGACCATGCGCGACATGCGGCCCCTGGTGGCTGCGAAATTCAACGGCGCGGACGCGACCTTACTCGTGGACAGCGGCGCGTTCTACAGCATGATCACCGCCGGTTCGGCCGCCGAGTTCGGACTGAAGCTTTCGCCTGCGCCCTTCGGTTTGCGCGTCACGGGGGTGGACGGAAGTGCGGCTCAAGTCTCGGTGACGACCGTCGAGGACTTGACCCTTGCCGGGCAAAGCCTGCACCGGATCCAGTTTCTCGTTGGCGGCAGTGAGGCTGAATCCGGCAGCGCGGGGCTGATCGGTCAAAACATTCTCGGGTACGGCGATGTCGAGTACGACCTGGCCAACGGCGTGATCCGCCTGATTCGCACGACCGATTGTCGCAAGGCCTTGCTCGCGTACTGGGCGAAGCCCGACGAGCCGGTCGGCGTCGTCGATATCGAGTCGCTGCGAGATGCTCGCAACCACACGATCGGCACGGCCTACGTCAATGGCACGAAGATCCGCGTGATGTTTGATACCGGAGCGGGTGTTTCGATGCTGACGCTGGCGGCAGCGGCGCGCGCGGGCATCAAACGCGACGATCCCGGCGTCGTTCCCGCGGGACTCTCCCATGGTGTCGGCAAGACCGTCTTTCGTACCTGGATCGCGCCGGTCAAGAGTTTTTCCCTCGGGGGCGAAGAGATCAAGAACACCCAACTGCGCGTCGGTGACACGCCCAGCACCGGTGACGAGGACATGTTGATCGGTCCGGATTTCTTTCTCTCGCATCGGATCTACGTGTCGAACGACCAGCACAAGCTCTACTTCACGTACAACGGCGGCCCCGTGTTCAACTTGAAGCAAGGCGTGCAAGCGGCCGAGACCCCGCCAGCGGCACCCGACGACGCTGCGGCGCTGAGTCGGCTCGGCATGGCGCTGGCGGCACGCCATGACTATGAACATGCGCTCGAGGACCTGGAGAAGGCCTGCGCGCTCGCGCCGAACGAACCGGAATATCTGTACGAGAGGGCCTACATCCACATGCAGCGGCGGGAAGGAGAGGCCGCTTCGGCCGATCTCGACGCGACGCTGCGTCTCAAACCCGATCATCTGCTGGCCCTGCTGGCGCGTGCGCGAATGCGCCTCGGCCGCCAGGATCCGCAGGACGCTGCGGCGCTGCAGGCCGATCTCGACGCCATCGACCACTCGGCTCCCAAGCCTTCGGAATATCGCTTTGAACTCGCGACCCTGTATGCGCGGGCGCACCTACTGCCCCAGGCTATCGCCCAGTACGATCTCTGGATTGCCGCGCACGGCGAGGATGCGAAAATCAGCGTAGCGCATAATGCCCGCTGCGAGGCAAAGGTGCTGCTCGATCAAGATCTCGACGATGCGCTGTTGGATTGCAACGCCGCCGTGCGTTCGAACCCCAAGTCGGCGGCTTTCCTCGGCAACCGCGGACTCGCGCGTCTGCGCCGCGGCGAATACAAGAAGGCGATCGACGATTTCGACGACGCCTTGAAACTCCAGGCCAAACTACCGTGGATTCTGTACGCACGTGGCATTGCGAAGATTCGTTTAGGCAAATCCGCCGAGGGTCAGGCGGATATCGACGCCGCCAAGGTAGAGCGGCCTGCGATCGCCGAGGATACGGCGGCTTACGGGTTCGTACCCTGATTGTCACGGTGCGACTTCGACCGGCGGCGATATTCTTTCTCAAGAGAATCCTGATGGAATCCTGGGACACCGTCGGAGAGCCTTTCCAGCAATTCCTGATCGAACACGGACTGTCGTCCAACATGTGGATGGTTGCGAAGCGCCCGAATTGATCGATCAGCGATTTGCATACCCTCTCAGCCGCTCAAGCTCGCCTGCACCTGGCGTCGAAACTCGAGCGGTCGAGAGATCCGCTGAAACGACTCGCGCGTGCCGCCGGTCCCGGTCACCGTGATCGTGCCGTAGCCGAGGATGCGGCCCGTGAGCGTCTGATCGACGCCAATTCCCTCGACCTTCTGCAACAGCAACTCGAGCGAATGACGGCGGAGCAAACCAACCTTGATCAAGACCCGCTTATTCGTGACCGCGAATTCGGAACTCAATGAATCGACCCAGGGCGGCAGAAATGAAATCAGTGCGATAGCCGCGAGCACCGCGCTCGCGATCCATCCGCCATGGAATCCCAGTGCGACGATCCCGACGGCCACCGCGACCGCGGCGAGTAAGAACACGATCGGCCAGCAATAAATGATCCAATGCAGCTTCGCCCAGTAAGTCACCTGCTCGTTCGGCAGCAGATTGTTCTCGACATAGCTCATGGAGTCTCCAATGACGCGGGAGCTGGCGACGATGCCGGTGACGACACCCCCGTGATCGCGGCGCCGATGCGCGCACGCAACGAGACCTTGTGTTCCTGCCACCAGTTCGAACAGCGCAGCCGCAGTGTTTCGAGTTCGCCGCGCTCCCGGCGCACGATCGCAGTGGCCTCGCGCCAGTCGATGATACTCGGGAACGGATAGGACCCACCGCAGAGCGCCGCGAAATAATCGAAGTTCGCGCGCCGTTCGACGATCGGGATACACCCTGCCTCGAGCGCCTCCCAAGCGCGAAAGTTGTCGAGATTCTGCCACCCCGCGGGACAGGGTACGAACACGGATTCACCCATGATCTCCCGATAGCGCACGGTCGGCAGCGCATCGGCCGCGTTGAAGCCCGAGGTCAGGTGGACGAAACTTTCCCCCGTATCCCGCAATGCTTCGAGCATAGCCGCGCGCGTGGACTTTTTCGGATCGCCCATGAAACTCCACACATAGCGACGCTCCGGGGCCGGCTTACCCGCGCTTGCGCGGGAAAAGCCGTTCTTGTAACCGAGCGGGAAGAACATGAGCTTGCGCTTGTCCGCGTGCACGAAGGTCCAATGGTTGCGAAACACGAGATCGCACCAGTCATAACACGCAGTGTCGTCCGCATACCATTCGTCGGAAAGATGAAACAGCACGACGCGGCAGCCCTTGAACGAGGCTTGCGCGTAATAGGCCTCCGAGGCCGGGGATAGATGGTTGTCGATGACGATCATGTGGTCGAAATAGACCGCATGCTGCGTGTCGATGACGCGCTCGGCTTGCGGGACCTCGGCGAGAAGGTAACGCAGCCAATCGTCTTCCCAGGAATCCCTCGGGTCGTGTTGCCAGACGACGCGCCATGGACCGGAGGGCGGCGGCGGCGTCACCTGGCGGCGCAATTTGTTGTAAAGCCAGAGAGCCTGGCGATTCGGAGGCGTTCCCTGCGCGGTTCGCTCCAACACCTGCACGTACAGCCGGGCGGCACGGTCGAAAACCCCCAACTGATGCAGTTGCATGGCCTGCTTGAACAGGACCTCGGTTTCAGTATCGCCTTCGCTTGGATCGGCCATGCAGCGGATTCTAGTCGCAAGCGCGGGCGCCGCGCCGCGCGCACGTAAAAAAACCCCGAGCTCTTGCGAACCCGGGGTCATCTTGGTTGAGGCTATTATTGTTTTTATCGGATTTTTTTATTCAGCTGCCTCGGTATCCCCCGCCGGAACTGCATCATCCGAATCCCCCATGCCACCGCTCACGTCCATGAAGCTGCGGCGCCGCGTATCGTCGAAGGCGCGCCGACGCCGCGCGTGATAGGCAAAGCCCGTACCCGCCGGAATCAGCCGACCGACGATGACGTTCTCCTTGAGGCCGCGTAGGTCATCCTTGAGCCCGCGTACCGCCGCTTCCGTGAGCACGCGCGTCGTCTCTTGGAACGAGGCCGCCGAAATGAAGGACTCGGTCGCGAGCGAAGCCTTCGTGATGCCGAGCAACAAGGGTTCCCAGGTGGACTGGTGCTTACCCTCGGTCTTCTGCCTCGCTATCACGTCGAGCAAGCGGCCGCGATCCATCTGTTCGCCGCGCAACAGCGCCGAATCACCCGTATCGAGCACCTCGATCTTGCGCAGCATCTGCCGCACGATGACTTCGATGTGCTTGTCGTTGATCTTCACGCCCTGCAGACGATAGACATCTTGAATCTCGCGGACCAGATAGTTCGCCAGCGCCTCGACGCCCTGCAGGCGCAGGATGTCGTGCGGATTCGGCTCGCCGTCCGCGATGACCTCGCCCTTCTCCACCTGCTCGCCTTCGAACACGTTGAGATGCCGCCACTTCGGGATCAGCTCCTCGTACTTGTCCGTCTGCTCGTTGGTGATGATCAAGCGGCGCTTGCCCTTGGTCTCCTTGCCGAAGCTGACCGTGCCGCTGCGTTCGGCGAGGATCGCGGAGTCCTTCGGCTTGCGGGCCTCGAACAAGTCCGCGACGCGCGGCAAACCGCCGGTGATGTCGCGGGTCTTCGAAGATTCCTGCGGGATACGCGCGATGACGTCGCCGACCGAGACCTTGGCCCCGTCCTCGAGGCTCACGATCGCGCCGGCAGGCAGCGCATAGATCGCCGGAATGTCGGTGTTGGCGAACGTGACTTCCTTGCCCTTGGCATTGGTCAAGCGCACGACCGGCCGCAGGTCCTTGCCGCCGGAACCACGCTGCTTCGGATCGAGCACCACCGTGCTCGTGAGGCCCGTGACGTCGTCGACCTGACTCGTGACGGTGATACCGTCGACGAAGTCGGAGAACTTGATCATGCCGGCCACTTCGGTGACGACCGGGTGGGTATGCGGATCCCAATTTGCGGTGGACTGCCCGGCCACCACGACGTCACCGTCGTTGACCGTGATGGTCGCGCCATAGGGAATTTTGTAGCGCTCGCGCTCGCGGCCGAACTCGTCGACCACGCCCAGCTCGCCGGAACGCGACACCGCGACCAGGTGGCCCTTTTCGTGGCGCACGGTCTTGATGTTGTGCAGGCGAATCGTGCCCTTGCTCTTGACCTCGACGCCATTCGCCGCCGCCGCTCGCGAGGCCGCGCCGCCGACGTGGAAGGTACGCATCGTGAGCTGGGTACCCGGCTCGCCGATCGATTGCGCCGCGATGACACCGACGGCTTCACCTATGTTGATGCGATGGCCGCGACCGAGATCGCGTCCGTAGCACTGCGCGCAAACGCCGTAGCGGGTGTCGCAGGTGATTGGAGAGCGGACCTGAACCTGGTCGATGCCCATCTTCTCGAGCAATTTGACCAAGCCCTCGTCGATCAGGACGCCAGCCTTGACCAGCACTTCGCCGCTGGAGGCGACGACCACGTCCTCGGAGACGACGCGACCGAGCACTCGCTCGCCGAGGCCTTCGACGACGTCGCCGCCTTCGACGATCGGCGTGATCGACAGGCCGTTCAACGTGCCGCAATCGATCTCGGTGACCACGAGGTCCTGCGCCACGTCGACGAGTCGGCGGGTCAGATACCCGGAGTTCGCCGTCTTCAAGGCGGTGTCGGCAAGGCCCTTGCGGGCGCCGTGAGTCGAGATGAAGTACTGCAGAACGTTCAAGCCTTCACGGAAATTCGCCGTGATCGGCGTCTCGATGATGGAGCCGTCCGGTTTCGCCATCAGGCCGCGCATGCCGGCGAGCTGACGAATCTGCGCGGCGGAACCGCGGGCGCCGGAGTCGGCCATCATGAAGATCGAGTTGAACGACTTCTGCCGGACCTTGTTGCCCTTGGCGTCGGCGACCTCGTCGGTGCCGAGCTTTTCCATCATGGCCTTGGCGACCTGATCGTTGGTGCGCGACCAGATGTCGACGACCTTGTTGTAGCGCTCGCCGTTCGTGACCAAACCCGAGGAGTACTGCTCCTGGATTTCCTTCACTTCGCGTTCGGCCGAAGCGAGGATCTTGATCTTCTGGGTCGGTACGACCATGTCGTCGACACCGATCGAAACACCCGCCCGGGTCGCGTACTTGAAGCCCGTGTACATCAGCTGGTCGGCGAACACGACGGTCTCCTTGAGACCCACGGTGCGGTAGCACGCGTTGATCGTCGCGGAAATCGTCTTCTTCGTCATGTCCTGGTTGATCGCATCGAACGACAAACCGGGCGGCAGGATCTCGGACAGCAGCGCGCGTCCCGCCGTGGTGGCGACCACCCGCACGTGCTCGGTGAGCGGGCCACCCTTGACCTCGCGCGTGTGCTCTGACAGTCGCACCTTGATCTTCGCCTGAAGGTCGAGGTGACGGCTCTCATAGGCCCGATGCACTTCGGCAACGTCGCTGAAGGCCATACCCTCGCCCTTGGCGCCGACGCGTTCGCGCGTCATGTAATAAAGCCCGAGCACGACGTCCTGCGACGGGACGATGATCGGGTCGCCGTTCGCGGGCGACAAGATGTTGTTCGAGGACATCATCAAGGCACGGGCTTCGAGCTGCGCCTCGATCGACAGCGGCACGTGCACGGCCATTTGATCGCCATCGAAGTCGGCGTTGAACGCCGTGCAAACGAGCGGGTGGAGCTGAATCGCCTTGCCTTCGATCAGCACGGGCTCGAACGCCTGGATGCCGAGGCGATGCAGCGTCGGTGCGCGATTGAGGAGCACGGGATGTTCGCGGATCACCTCTTCGAGGATGTCCCAGACCTCCGGTCCTTCGCGCTCGACGAGGCGCTTCGCCGCCTTGATCGTCGAGGCTTCGCCGCGCAGCTGCAGCTTCGAGAAGATGAAGGGCTTGAACAGTTCGAGCGCCATCTTCTTCGGCAATCCGCACTGATGCAGACGCAGCGTGGGGCCGACGACGATCACCGAACGACCGGAGTAATCGACGCGCTTGCCGAGCAGGTTCTGACGGAACCGGCCCTGCTTGCCCTTGATCATGTCGGCGAGGGACTTCAGCGGGCGCTTGTTCGTGCCCGTGATCGCGCGGCCGCGACGGCCGTTGTCCAGCAGTGCGTCGACCGCCTCTTGCAGCATGCGCTTTTCGTTGCGCACGATGATGTCCGGCGCATTCAGCTCGAGCAGCCGGCGCAGACGGTTGTTGCGATTGATGACGCGTCGGTACAGATCGTTCAGATCCGAGGTCGCGAAGCGGCCGCCGTCCAAGGGCACGAGCGGGCGCAGATCGGGCGGCAACACGGGCAGCACGGTCAGCACCATCCACTCGGGCTTGTTGCCGGACTCGATGAAGGCCTCGATGAGCTTCAGGCGCTTCGAGAGACGCTTGATCTTGGTCTCGGAATTCGTGTTCGCCATGTCCTCGCGGACCTTGACGACTTCCGAGGGAAGATCCATGGACTTCAACAGCTCATGCACTGCTTCGGCGCCCATGCGGGCGTCGAACTCGTCGCCGTGTTCCTCGATCGACTCGAGATACATTTCATCGGTGAGCAGCTGGCCGCGTTGCAGCGAAGTCATGCCCGGATCGACGACCACGAAGGCCTCGAAATACAGCACGCGCTCGATTTCCCGCAGGGTCATGTCGAGCATCAAACCGATACGCGACGGCAGGGACTTCAGGAACCAAATGTGCGCGGTCGGGCTCGCGAGTTCGATGTGGCCCATGCGCTCGCGGCGCACCTTGGACTGGGTCACTTCGACGCCGCACTTCTCGCAAACGACGCCGCGATGCTTCAGGCGCTTGTACTTGCCGCAGAGACACTCGTAGTCCTTGACGGGTCCGAAGATCTTCGCGCAAAACAAGCCGTCACGCTCGGGTTTGAACGTGCGGTAATTGATGGTTTCCGGCTTCTTGACCTCGCCATAGGACCAAGAACGAATCATGTCCGGCGATGCCAGACCGATCTTGATCGAGTCGAAGTTTTCGACCGGAACCTGTGTCTTGAACAGCTTGAGTAAGTCTTTCATCGATTAGGCCTCGCTCTCGAGTTCAATGTTGATGGCAAGGGACCGGATCTCTTTGACGAGCACGTTGAAGGACTCGGGCATGCCCGCCTTCATCTCGTGATTGCCATCGACGATCGCCTTGTACATCTGCGTGCGTCCGTTGACGTCGTCCGACTTGACGGTGAGCATCTCCTGCAGTGTGTAGGCCGCGCCGTATGCTTCGAGCGCCCACACTTCCATCTCGCCGAAGCGTTGACCGCCGAACTGCGCCTTGCCGCCGAGCGGCTGCTGCGTGACCAGGCTGTACGGCCCGGTGGAACGCGCATGCATCTTGTCGTCGACCAAGTGGTTCAACTTCAACATGTACATGTAGCCGACGGTGACGGGACGCTCGAATTGTTCGCCCGTGCGTCCGTCGTGGAGCGTCGTCTGACCGGAGGTCGGCAGATCGGCAAGTGCCAGCATGCCCTTGATCTCCTCCTCGCTCGCACCGTCGAACACCGGGGTCGCCATCGGCACGCCGTGCCGCAGATTGCGCGCGAGTTCGACGACTTCGGCGTCGGTCATGGACTTGATGTCCTCTTTCTGGCCACCGGACTCGTTGTAGACCTCGCCCAAGAACTTGCGGATTTCGACGACCGCCTGCTGCGCTTCCAGCATCTTGCCGATCTTCGCGCCCAAGCCCTTGGCCGCCCAGCCGAGGTGGGTTTCCAAGATCTGCCCGATGTTCATGCGCGAGGGCACACCGAGCGGATTCAGCACGATGTCGACGGGTGTGCCGTCGGCCATGTAGGGCATGTCCTCGACCGGAACGATCGAGGAGATCACGCCCTTGTTGCCGTGGCGTCCGGCCATCTTGTCGCCGGGCTGC